>Ga0302320_10010992_pt1 | contig 19238 bp, 19 predicted proteins | sample Bog_T0_3_FD_202130 | JGI IMG/M metagenome (GOLD analysis project Ga0302320, IMG submission 202130) | Peat permafrost microbial communities from Stordalen Mire near Abisko, Sweden - Bog_T0_3 | ecosystem: Environmental > Terrestrial > Soil > Wetlands > Peat | place: Sweden: Abisko, Stordalen Mire... | reverse complement strand
TCATACTGAAAGCTGAAGTCGCCAACGATCTAAGTATGGATATCGAATATTCCTTCAGTGGTTCGCGACAACAATTCCAGGGCCAGCAGATACGCGCCACGGTCAGCCATGCGTTCTAGCTAAGCCGCGGGTCTACCCTACTCAATCTCTCGACGCTGATTGCGTCGGCGCAGCGTCTCGTGCGGGACCTGGACACCACCATCCTGCATCGACAGGTCGGCGCGGACTATCCGGTGGCGCTCGTGCGGTATCTTCTGAAGAACGACACGAATCCGTCGGCGCGGTTGGAATGGTTATTCGAACCCGGCGGTGAACAGGCCGCTGGGCGGGTGCATGCCTCACGTCTACACGCTGGACGCGCTGATGTCCGCCAGCGCATGGACGACCAAGACCATCGCCTTCCTCAACGGAAGCTCGTTGCATCTGTCCTGGCGCTCGCCGCGCCATTCCGAAGACCTGGACTTTCTGATCGCCAATGACGTTGGCGACCTCGACGAGATCATGCGCTCCCTCGAAAAGCGCGTTCAGGAACATTTCGTCAGGCTCGACCCCGCGGCGAAGGTCGACATCAAATCGAAGACCAAGAACGAAGAGCGGATGCCAGCCTGCCAGATCGTCATCAGCCGTCCGGCGCGGACCGGCAAGGTGATGGTGAAGGTCGAATTTTGGCGCGTCGACAAGGAATATCTGCAAAACTATCCGACCGAGTTCAAGACGCCGCTCGCCACCGGCGATGTCGTCTCCAACGCAATCATCCGGCGCCGGCCGCGACGCTGGAGAACGCCTTCTGCGACAAGCTGATGGCCTTCGCAACGCGACGCCGTCTCAAATGGCGCGACATTTACGACCTCTGGTGGATTGGCGCCCAGACCGCGGCCCCGCTCGACGTAGAAAAATTGAGCGAGCAGTTTCTCCACAACGTCCCGGCTTACAATACCGTCGGCGGTCGTCCGCCCGCCGAAGTTTTTCGTGGCTTCCTCGCCAGGGACATCGACGAAGTGATCTCGGCGTGCGAACGCGACCTGAAGCGCTGGCTGCCAGTTTCCGGATGGGAGTCCTTGCAGCCCGGCGGACCGAAGCGGATGGTCGACTATGTCCGCCACACGCTCACCGTCATGGCGAACTGCCTGGAGAACGGCGAAGTCCCCGAAGATCACCAGACGCTGAAACGACAGCCGTGAGCCGAGGATGAGCGTCTCCGCGATCGACCGCCTGAGAAATCTCCCGGAAGTGCTCACACTGTCGCGGTTCGCGAGCGTCTCGGGCGTCAACCGGGAGCACGCGACGGTGCTGCTGGCGAGATGGACCGAGGCTGGTCTGGCGCGGGCCGCCGGCCCAAGGAGCGGGGTCTACTACAATCGTTTCAAACGTCAGGAAATCACGGCGGAAATGAAAGGAACGGCCTGCTATATCCTCTATCCCTCCGCCGTGCTGACCGGGGAAAGCGCGCTGCACAACGCCGGATGGACGACACAGATTCCGGCGAACATCAGCGTAGCCGTTCTGTCCCGCCGCACCTACGCCAAGTTCGACGGGTTCGAAATCACTGGCAGGCCGAGAGCGTGGTTCGCCAAAGCGCATCCATCGATCATCTCGCCTTCCAAGGCGAAGCGCAGAAATAACAGCTCCATCTCCGTCATGGCCGGGCTTGTCCCAGCCATCCAAGTCGTGGATCACCAATACTTTAGGATATTACCATAACCTGATCCAGTGCTGTAGCGAGTTCTCGGCAAATCTTCCGATTTTCTTAAACTGAACGACGTCAACGATTTGCTAGCAAATCGTGGGGATGGCCGGGACAAGCCCGGCCATGACGAAGCCGACCGACTCATTTATTCTTGAGCGTTGCCTAAGTCGGAATTCTCGACCTACGGTCAGCGAACCCTGCCGGCGGCGCTCGCGCTCGCCGACCTCTACGCCCGCGAGGACGCCTGGCGCCCCGGCGAGGCCGATCTCGACATCGAACCGGAACAGGCCCAGGGCGTCGCCGAAGCTTTCAAGTGGCTGGGCGTCGAACCGCCAGACTTCATCATCGCCGCTTCCGGTCAAAGCCGGGGCGATCGCCCATGGTCTCCGAGCGAGGATCTTTCGGCTTTCCGCGGCATTCCACAACGGTCCGAGCGTTTTGTCGCTATAGGGGAGGTGTTGAGCGCGGTCGCCACGGGTGTCTTCGTGTCACCGGCCCTCTGACAGGAAGTTCCTTTGCCGAACCCCTTCACTCCCATTGCGCCGAAATTTAGAGACGAAATTCCTGCTTGGCTCGAGCAATGGAAGTTCGATCGCTTTGTGACCCTGGCCACCAACCGCGCGAACATGCCAGGCCGAGAGTTCGGATCACATGACGAGCGCCTAACCGGGCTCGTGAAAGAATGGGACGGCCGGATGAATCGAAAGCTCGCGGGACCGAAATGGGCAAAGCGCCGAAAAGTTCGGCTCTGGGCGTTCTACTTCTTGGAAAAGCCAAAAGCGAACCCACTTCGGCGCGGCTTGATCAGGCTGACGCCGCCTCCGGGGATGCTCGAGATGCAGCGAGTGACGGCAACATGCGAAATCTCTCAAAAAGGAACCTTTTTGACCGACGTCCTGCCATCGCCTGCGTCTCCCCGGAGTCGTCGAGAAAGGTTTCTCGAAACTCATTCTCGATTCCCACCTTTCAAAAGCTCGAGGCGACGTCGAGTTTCGAGCGGCGGGGCGGTCCGTTTCTCAGCCTTGCAATCCTGGTTCGATCGACGTGATCACGCGTGCCGAGCGCGCAGGGTTGCACGGATTGCCGCCGAGAATATGGCGGGTCGATCCTGAACGAATGACGGATTTCAAAAGAGGGCGTTGACAAAGCTGTCTGTCCACGGCCGCCCAGCCAAGCTTCGCTATTCGACCATCCAATCGTGAAAGTCGCCGATTGCAATCTGCCAGCGCACCGCTCCTGGCAGATTCGAATTTTATTTTCGTGTCCGCGAAACCCAGCGGCAGGGCGGCCGTAGTCGGTGGGTATCGATCGTTCTTCAGGCTCCCGCATTCGTCCCTCGAAGCCCGATAAGCTCTTGATCGGCTTCGCGTAAACCGAGCGGTGGACGATGGGACGGAAGCGCAGGTGGGAACCCAGCCAGGCATAAGGGGGCATAGATTAACAATGAAATTCTGTCATTCTCTCGCGGTAGGCGTCTTCGTCGCGCTAATCGTATCGCCAGCGATGGCCCATACCGGCGCAGGAAGTATTTCCGGCGGATTTCTCGCCGGATTCGAGCATCCGATTTCTGGCCTGGACCATATTGTCGCGATGGTGGGGGTCGGACTTTGGGGCGCGTTCCTCGGGTGGCCGGCGATCTGGCTGCTGCCGGTAGTGTTTCCGCTCGTCATGACGTTCGGCGGCATCCTCGGTATTGTTGGCGTGCCTATTCCGGCCGTTGAGACGGGCATTGCCTTTTCCGCCATTGTTCTTGGAGCCTGCATCGCGCTCAGGTTTCGCGCCCCGCTTTGGATCGCCGGTTGCATAGTCGGCTGCTTCGCGATCTTCCACGGCCACGCCCACGGAGCTGAGCTCCCGAACGCGGCCAACCCACTGGCCTATTCCATAGGCTTCGTGCTTGCGACAGGTCTGCTCCACTTGTGTGGAATCGCTTTGGGCCTGCTGACGGGCCTAAAAGTGCGTGAATACAAATTCGGAGAATATGTCGTGCGCGCCGGCGGCGGACTCATTTCCCTCATCGGTATCGGGTTCCTCATGGGTTACGCATGACCCGCAACCCCTCACTTCGTGAGCTAGGCGCTTTCGCGCTCTTGCTGGGCGCGCTGCCAACGCCGGCGGCAGCGCATTCCACATTCAAGGGGATGGGAACATTTTACAGTTTCATGCTCCACCCGTTCGTAGTTCCCGCGCATTTGCTCGTACTGATCGCAACGGGGCTCATGTTGGGCCAACAAGACTCTCGAATCGGAGGCATGGGGCTCCGCGCTCTGGCGGTAGGCCTAGTCTTCGGCCTGTTGCTTGACGCCGGGCTCGGCAATGAAACCGTGCCGGAACGGGGCCTCCTCTTGGTCGCTTTGTTGCTGGGAGCGGCTGTGAGCCTTGGTCGGTCCATGCCGTTCCCTCTCGTGATGTTGGGATCGGGCGTTGCCGGTCTGATGATCGGGCTGGATTCGGCGCCTGGGGTTGTAAACACCCAAACCCTGGCGCTCGCATACGCCGGCTTATCGTTTGGCATTATGTGGATCGTGACCATTATTGAAGGATACACGGTTGATTTGACCCGGGATTGGCAGAGCATCGGCAAACGCATTGTCGGATCCTGGATCGTCGCGGCTTCGCTTCTAACTCTGACCCTTTCGTTCTATGCACCTAGCAAGCAGGCCGTTGCGGCGGCTCAAATGACCGTTGTTCACAATCAATAGGGAGGTCATCGGCCATATTTTTCTGTCAGGAGCGCACGAGAGTAGAAAGGACACGCTCTTCAGCTTTGGTAGGGGCGCTCCAGGCCAGTCGCCAGAATTTCACACGCTGCCCGAGAAGCGAGGTGTCCGTGACGCTCGGATTGGACCGTCAATGCAAACTTCCGAGTTGAACCTGGGCGCCTCTGTAGAGAAGGCCGACCGAAGCAGAGGGGATTCGTCGTGATGAAAGCGTTTCGTCTTATCTGCATGGCGCTCGCAATTGGCTCGGCGACGCATGGACCGGCGACCGCGGCGCCTTACATCCCTCAATCCGACAGCGAGGTGTTGGAGCAACTTCCTTTCTCGAGAACGGATCCGGTCGTTCGCGAATTGCAATCGCTTTCCGGCCGGCTCAAGGTCGAGCCCGACAACCTTCCTCTTGCGCTTGCCGTCGCGCGTCGCAATTTCGATCTCGGCGGCGTCACCGGCGATCCCAGATATGCTGGCTACGCGGAGGCGGCGCTGAAGCCCTGGTGGACACTCGAAAAACCGCCAGAACCGGTACGTCTGTTGCGAGCGGCGCTGCGCCAACGCATTCATATGTTCGATGCCGCGCTCGCGGATCTCGACGTCATTGTTCAGGACGAGCCGCGCAACGCTCAGGCGCGGCTCATCCGCGCCACGGTCCATCAAGTGCGTGGCGAATACGCGGCGACTCGTCAAGACTGTGTCGAGCTTCAAGCCCTGACGCAAAAGCTCGTATCGGTTACCTGTCTTGCAAATGTCGACGCCGTGACCGGCATGCTTCGCGACGGCTACGAGCGACTTGCCGTCACCCTTGACGAACAGCGAAATGCGCGGCCCGAATTGCGGGAATGGGCAATCACGAGCCTAGCGGAAATGGCGGTTCGTCGCGGTCTGACCGACGAAGCGGACAGCCGGTTCCGCGAAGCGCTGAGCCTTGATAAATCCGACAACTATCTGTTGGCCGCCTATGCCGACTTCCTCTTGGACCAAGGGCGCGCGCAGGAAGTCGTGGCGTTGCTTCGTGACAAGACGCGCGTAGACCCCCTTCTCCTGCGCTATGCGCAGGCGTTGAAGAACACGGGATCAACTGATTTTTCATCTGCTGTCGCGCAATTGCGCGACCGTTTTGAAGCGAGCCATTTGCGCGGCGACAAGGTGCACCTGAGGGAGGAAGCGATCTTCAATTTGCATTTGCTCAATAATCCGCGGACGGCCTTGCGTCTGGCGCAAGAGAACTGGCTTGTCCAAAAGGAGCCAGCCGACCTCCGCATTCTCTTGGAAGTCGCCTCGGCGACAGGCGATGACGCGACTCTTTCGACAACTCGCGCGTGGTTAGCCGCGACGAAGTTCGAGGACACTCAGATCGAACATTTTTTTCGACCGACCCTGAAACCGAACTGACCTACTTCCGTAACGCTAGAGCGAGCGCTCCGAGTGGCAGCTCAACCTTGGTTGACGAGGGCTTGTTGCAAGGGGGGTCGTCCGTACCCGCGTTCCGCGGTTGCGGCGTTTCGGTCGAAGGGAGAGCAACAAATGAGACAAATACCAAAATTGGCGGTCGCCCTCGTGTGGTCATTGAGCTTATGTTCGTTTCCCGCTTTCGCGGCCAGCCATCGCGAGGCGCCGCTGACGGCGCTGGAACCTGCTATCAACAACACCGACGTCTATGCCTTCGTAAGCTTCGATCCCGCCAACCTGTCGCGTACGGAGGCCAATCGTCGTGTCACCTTCATCATGAACTATATTCCTGGGCAAGAGCCAAGCGACGGCCCCAACTACTTCAATTTCGACGACTCGGTTTCGTACCGGATGAACATTGACAATTCGGCGAGTGGTAAAGCCAACAACCTGATCTACGAGTTCAAATTCACGACCCAGAATCGGCCTGTCGGCGGCGCCGGCGGCCTCACCTCGCCTGTTCCCTATCTCGGCAATCCGCATATCTCCAATACATTGCCTCTGCAAGGCATCACCGCGCTTGATGGCGCGGGGTCGGAGGGCTTGACCCGTCGACAGGTCTACACCGTAACTGAAATCCGAAACGGCGTTTCGAAGCAATTGTTTGCTGGAAAAACGCTCGTCGCCGTGCCTTCCAATGTCGGCCCGGCGACGATGCCTAACTATGCCGCCCTCGCTCAGCAAGGGATATACCAGGAGGGGGATGTACGCGTGTTCGTCGGGCAGCGCGCCGAATCGTTCTATGCCGATCTAGGCGCGATATTCGACACTTTGAACTTACGGCGCTATCCGCCCCTGCTTACGGTGGCGGAGGACGCGGACACAATCAGCAATCCCTTTGGCATCAACCGCTTCAGTGGTACGAACATCAGCACGATTGCGATCGAACTTCCGATCACCAGCGTGACGAGTGACGGCAAGCCGCCTCAGACCACGGCTCACCCGGTGATTGGCGTCTACGCGGAGGCCGACCGACCGCAAACGACCACGCTCGACGTTGCCAACACGGGTACGACCTACTCAGGACCTTATGTGCAGGTTTCGCGCATGGCCAACCCGCTCGTCAATGAACTCATCATCAATACGCCCTATAAAGACAAATGGAACACTTTCGACCCATCGGATGAGGCAACGTTCGAAAGTTTCTACACCAACCCCGTGATCGCGAGCGAATTGAAGCTCGTTTATGGCTTCGACATTGTTCCGCTCGATGGTTCCCCGGCCAATGATCGGACCGATCTGATGAGCATCTTGCTCAAGTATCCTGGGCAGGCGCTCAGTGGATCGCATTGTGGAAAGCCGTGCGCTGAACTGCTGCGGCTCGACCTGCGCGTGCCTCCGACAGCTCCTGAGAGTCAGAATCGACTCGGGGCCGCACTGAGTTCGGACTTGGCGGGCTGGCCGAACGGCCGTCGCCCCAATGACGACGTCGTCGACATCGCGATCCGTGTCGTGGGCGGCAAGAATTACGTCGCGGCGCACGCCGGTGACGGCGTCAACTACGTCGCTGGCCTCCCAGGAAAAGTTGGCGTCGACATAACCGCGGGCGGTATCGCCAGGCAGTTCCCCTTTCTCGCCACACCCTACGACGGAAAGTTCCGCCGTCAGGTCGACTGCGGCGAGACAGGGCCTGGCGGCAACCCCTGCGGCAAGCCAGTCCCCTGAGAGGGCTTGATCCAAGCGGCGTAGGCCATACCGGCAAGCGTATCAGCTGCGACGCGTTCGTTGTCTGAACGGGATGGCTTTGATCGGCAAAGGCGCCGGAAGCGGAGCCGCATTATCGGCGGCGTGAGCGGCCTGGGACTGAGAGAGCTCAAAATGCGTCGGCCTCGATGGAATGCGGCAATCTTGGTCCTGTTTCTCGCGCTGCTCAGCTGCCCGGGGTTGGCCCTCGCCCACAAACCCAGCGACAGCTATCTGACTCTGACGATCCCAGCGACCGAAGATTCGGTCGTCGGCCGCTGGGACATCGCACTCAGAGATCTGGACTATGCGATTGGCCTGGACGCGGACGGCGACGGCAAGATCACCTGGGGAGAAGTGAAAGCGAAAACAGACGAAATCAGTTCCTACGCCCTGGCCCGCCTCGCGATCTCCGCTCAAGGCGTGGATTGCCCGGAGACTTTCAAGGAACTGTTGATCGACAATCACAGTGATGGCGCCTATGCGGTGTTGCGCTTTTCCGCCGACTGTCCGCGGGCCGGCGAGGAGGTGCGGGTCTCCTACAGCCTGTTCTTCGACCTCGATCCGCAACACAGAGGGCTTCTGAACCTAATCACAGCCGAAGGAACGCAAACAGCGGTACTTGGCCCGGAAGCCCCTCAACGCGTATTCACTTTCTCCGGCAGTTCCCTGGAACAGCAATTCACAGATTATTTCGTCACGGGCGTTGAGCATATTTGGAACGGCTACGACCACCTGCTCTTTCTGATTTCATTGCTTTTGCCGGCAGTGTTGTCCTGGGTGTCGAACCGCTGGATCCCGATCGCTTCACTGCGAGTGGCGTTCTTCGAGGTGCTTAAGTTGGTGACGGCGTTCACTGTCGCCCATTCGATTACGCTCACCTTGGCGACGCTGGGTATCGTACGAGCGCCTTCACGGATTTCGGAATCCGCCATCGCTTTGTCGGTGGTCATTGCCGCATTCAACAACCTTTACCCCCTCTTCGGCCGCAGACAATGGCTCGTCGCCTTTTGCTTTGGCCTCATCCACGGGTTCGGTTTTGCAAACGTCCTTTCCGACCTTGGTCTGCCGCGGACTGTGTTGACCTTGGCGCTAGTTGGCTTCAACCTCGGCGTCGAGGCAGGACAGCTTACCATCGTTGGAATCTTCCTGCCGTACGCCTATCTGATACGTGATACCGTCGCCTATAGGAGACTCGTTCTCACAGGCGGCTCATCAGCCATTATCTTGGTTGCGGCAATTTGGTTCGCGGAGCGGGCGTTTGAAATACGAATAATCACAAATCGATGAACTGCGAGATCGAGCACTCGCTCCTGCCCTAGGCACGGCGACGCAAAAAACGCCCTCGTCTGGCGCGACGCCATTTTCCGATCACGGCATCACGCGTGACCCATCCGCGAAAGAGAACTCCGCCAGCGAGCAGAATTGCGCGTCGGCGTCCGTGATCTTCTTGCCGATTGCAAACAGGTCGAATGTCGAGCGCCAAACGGTCAATTCACGTGACGGTCGCCATGTCGCCGGGGCCGACGGCTTTCAGGAGCTTTAGTAAGCCGCGCCGATCGGACTGTACTCCGCTCATTTTCTCGCGGAAGATTTTGGCGTGACCCTCTTTACGCACTTGCTCCAAATGCGCAGCGAGCCGTCTGGCGATAATTGCGGACGCGGGCAGAGCCGAGGCATCGGGTTCGCGGATCACTTTCGATCATATCTTTCGGGTCGTCAAAGCCCTTGATCGAACAGGGTCAAGAAGAGAGCCCAAAATAAGCGCTCTTTTTCCGTCATGGCCGGGACAAGCCCGGCCATGACGGCGACGTTCGAATCAATTATTTGTGGCGTCAAGACGCCCGACGGATTACTCGATCCAGAATTCGTAGAGAACCACGACTTCGTTGCTCAGATCGGCGGCCTCGTCGCCATGCTGGGCGGCGGCAGCCGCGTGAGCCTTGGCTTCCGGGATTTTTCCCTCGCTCAGCGCTTTGGCCGCGGCCTTGTGGGCCTGCCCGGCTTTGGCGTGCACGGCGGCGGCTTCATGGTGCGCTTCGGCGGTGGGCTTTTCGGCGCCCGCCGCGGCGGCGGGGCGCTTCGCGGCGGAACGGGCCTTGGCCGCCGATTGCGCGGGGATCGGGTGGGAGGGGGATTTGCCTTCGGGGCCGTGATTCGTGGTTGCCATGAGTCGGGTTCCTCTCTGCTGTTTACGCTGTTTACAGGCGAGGCGTGCGGCCAGACGGCCACGCTCATAACCCTCGGAAATTACGCATAGGATCACCGCGTTCATGAGAGCGGGCGTCGCGGCTTCGCCTGCGTCGGGGTCACGACGAAGCCTGCGCGCCCCTTGAGAAACGCGCGCCAATCCGTATGTCTGTCATCATGACCTCGGATCACAAAACGCCTGCCCCTTCGTCCCCCGCCAGCGCCGACGTCGCGGCGTTCCTGGAGGCGGCGAAAGCGGCGCCCGCGCAGGCGGCGTCTCACGGACGATTGATCTTCGCGCTCGACGCGACGATGAGCCGGCAGGCGACCTGGGACATGGCGCAGGCGCTGCAAGGCAAGATGTTCGACGTGGCGGCCCGGATCGGCGGCCTCCACGTGCAACTCGTCTATTTTCGCGGCCAGAGCGAATGCCGCGCCTCGCGCTTCGTCTCGGGAGGGCAGGGCCTCGCCGATCTGATGAGCCGGATCGAAGTGCATGGCGGGCTGACGCAAATCCGCAAGGTTTTGCGCCACGTGGCGGGGGAGGCGAGGCGCGAGCGCGTCGGCGCGCTGGTCTATGTCGGCGATGCGATGGAGGAAGCGGTCGATCCGCTGGTCGCCGTCGCGGGCGAGCTGGCTTTGCTCGGGGTGAAGGCCTTCATGTTCCAGGAAGGCGGCGATGTCGCCGCGCAGCGCGCCTTCAAGGAAATCGCGCGCGTGACCGGCGGCGCTTATGGCGCGTTCGACGCCGGCGCGGCGGCCCGGCTCGAGGCGCTGCTCAAGGCGGCGGCCAGCTACGCCGCCGGCGGGCTTTCCGCGCTTCGGGCCTTGGCCGATCGCGCGCCGGAAGCGCGGGCTCTGCTGCAACAGATGCGCGACTGACGCGAAAGGCTTAAGATAGTTTCTGGCGCCCGGGCGCCGGAGACGCTTTCGTGACGAGATCTTTGCAACGATGCCATCCTTCATCGCCGGCCTGCTGCTGCTCTACCTCCTGCTCGGGGCCATCAAGGCGTTCAGTCGCGTGACGCCGAATCAGTTCGCCCGATGGATGCGCCGCGGCGGGTTCTTCATGATCTTCGCCGGAGCCGCTTATCTCATTTTCCGCACCCGGTTCGGTTTTCTTCAGGCGCTGGCGCAGGCGCTGCGAACCGCAATCGGGGCCCGTAGCGGAAAACCGTTCGAGGACGATTTTTTTGACGCCGGCGATTCCCGGCGCAACCGCCGCGCCAGCACGGCGCGCAGCGCATGGATCCAGATGCGGCTGGAACTAGACGCCGGCGCCATGGACGGTCGGGTGATCGACGGCCCTTACGCCGGGCGCGAACTCAACGCGCTCTCGCGGGGGGAATGCCTGAAGCTGTTCGATCTCTGCCGCCGGGAAGATCCCGACGGCGCGAGATTGCTAGAGACATATTTCGACCGCCGGTTCGCCGGATGGCGTGAGGCATACCAGGGTCAGGGCGAGGCGGGGCGGGGCGGCGGCGGCGGCTCCGGCGCGATGACGCGCGACGAAGCGTATGAAGTCCTGGGCCTGCCGAAGGGCGCGGCCGCCGACGAAATCGTCCGGGCTCATAGAAGCTTGATGAAGAAGCTTCACCCAGATCATGGCGGCTCGACCGCTCTGGCCGCGAGGGTCAATCAGGCCAAGGATGTTCTGTTGGACCGACATGGCTGACGCTGAACTCCAATTTTACGCAACTCACGAAACACAACTCGAAATTCTCGACGCCCGGCGTTTACGCGCCGGCTTCAGTCCAGGTGGGTGGCGAAGCAGGAGAAACCTTCTCGGCGCAGCGACTTGCAGGCCAGTTCGGCGCGCGAGGAATCGAGGCCGGCGAATCGGGCGCGATAAAACGTGTCGCCGCCCTTGACGAATTTTTCCGTGAACGGCTTCGCGCTCGCCAGCTCGCGGTCCTGGCCCTGAGCCCGCGACAGCAGGGCGCTGGCCTTGGCGGCTGCGTCGCTGGCGCCGATCTGAATTATCCAACCGCTGTGGGGGGGCTCATTGGCGGCGTGTTCGCTGCGCGCGACGCGGGTCTCTTCACGCTCCGGCGCCGGCTTCGCGGCTTCCTTGACCGATTCTTTCGGCGCGACGCGCGCCGGGGTCGCCGCCTCGCGCTTCACGGGATCGGGACCCTTTTTCCAGCCGAGTATGGCCGGATCGGCGGCGGCGGTTTTCACCTGCGTCGGCGGGATCGGCGCGGCCGGGGCCGTTACGCGCGCGGCCGGCTTGGGTTCCGTCTTGGCTTCGATCGGGGCGGGCGCGGGTTTGACCACGGCCGGGGCGGCCTTGACGGGCGCCGCGGTTTCCTCGTCGTCGGATTTGTCGCCCTCGCCTTCGTCTAGCGCCTTCGCCGCCGCTTTTGGCGCCTGGTAGCTCGCGACCTGCATCTGCGGGGTCGGTCCCTGCCGGCGTCCGGCCGTGGACGACGGCGTCACCGGCGATTCGTTGTCGGCGATCATCGTTGCGGTGTGGCCGTGGTCGGTGCACTCGGCCAGATGGGCATCGATCAGTTCTTCCATCGCGTGGTCGCGCGCTCCTGCGCTGCGACCACCCATGACGACGGCGACCAGCGAACGACCGTCGCGGTGAACCGAGGTCAGCAGGTTGAACCCGGAAGCGCGGGTAAAGCCGGTCTTGATGCCGTCGACGCCGTCGATGCGCCCGAGCAAGTGATTGTGGTTGCCGATCACCTCGCCGTCGTAGACGAATTCGTGGGTCGAAAAGTATTTGAAATATTGCGGGAACCGCTCTTCCAGCGAACGGGCGAGCACGGTCAGGTCGTGCGCTGTCGTCAATTGCTCGTCATTGGGCAGGCCCGAGGCGTTGCGATACAGCGTGCGCGACATGCCGATCGCATGCGCCTTGCGCGTCATCATATCGGCGAAGGTCGTCTCGTCGTGGCCGATCGCCTCGGCGATCGCGACGGCGACGTCGTTGGCCGAACGCGTGACGACGGCCTTGATCGCTTCCTCGACGGTCAGACTGTCGCCGGCGGCAATGCCGAGTTTCGAGGGCTCCTGCGCCGCGGCGTGTTCGGAGATGCGAATCGGCGTCTCCAGGGTCATCGAGCCCTTCTCCAGTTGCTCGAACAGCAGATAGAGCGTCATCACCTTGGTGATCGAGGCGGGATGACGCGGCGCGTTTTCGTTGACGCCGTAGATCTCACGACCGGTGTTTTCGTCGACGACGATCGCGGCGTAGCTGGGATTGTAGGTCTCGGCGCTCGCCACGGCATGGTGTCGATGGCGCCAGGAGGATTCGTAGGCCCGCGCCGCCGGCGCGTTCAAGCTGAGAATCGATGCCGTGAGCCCTAAGCTCAGGCTCACTCCGAGCCAATTCCGCAGGGGAGAACGCCCGCCACAAACTTTCATCACGCGCCCTTACAACTCTGGTCAACGGGCGCCGCCATGCCCTCGGCGAAGCCCGTTGCAAGAACTCAACATCGCTCGACGTTATGGCGTTGAGGTTACGGCGCGGTTAACAGCGATTCGCGACGTTTCGACGCAAGGCGGCGGCAAGCCGGTGATAAGCCTTGCGAATCCGTCGAAACCTAGGCGCCGCAGCGGCAGGGCGGCCGACGCGCGTCGTCGAAGCGCGCGGATTTTCTCGCGTCACAACGCCGGCCGGCGACGCGGCGGGCGAGGATTTTTGTGCGGTGCAAAAAGAATCTTGACTTTCATTGTGCAGCGCACTATTCCGGTCTCGACGCTGAGGTTACCTAAAGAGACAGGGTGGCCGCAAGCGAGCGAACTATCGTCAAACCAAGGCAAGCGCCATGACCACGACCCCGAAATTCGAAGATTTCCAGAAGTTCTCCAAGACCCAGCTCGAGACCGTCAACGCCGTGACCTCGACGTTCACCAAGGGCATCCAGGAGATCGCCGCCGAGTCGACCGACTACTCGAAGAAGGCGTTCGCCGCCAACACGGCCGTCGTCGAGAAGCTCCTCGGCGTCAAGTCTGTCGAGACCGCGATCCAGATCCAGACCGAATATGCCAAGAGCGTCTACGACGGTTTCGTCGCTCAGGCCACCAAGATCAACGAACTCTATGTCAAGCTGGCCACCGAAGCTTTCAAGCCGGTCGAAGCCGCTTTCTCCGCCGCCCAGGCGAAGTAATCTGATCCGTTGCGGGCTGGCGAAAGCCCAGGCCCTCGACGGCGGCCCGACGCGGGTGATGCGTTCGTCGGGTCAGGTTGGAGCGTAAGAGGGACTGGCCCCAGGGCCGGTCCCTTTTTTTTGTTCATCGCTCCCTCTTGCGCGCGACCGGCAAATTCGCAATCCTGCCCTCCAGGTCGTTTCGCCGTCACAGCTTCGGAAACGAATCTCATGATATGAGAGGCGACTCTGGCAGGCGCGGAAAAAGCGCTTATATGAGTCCGCAGGCCTTTGGGAGCGACGGGGCCTGTAGCGATGACACGGCGTCGCTGTACAACGTGAAAGGGGTCGACATTGATCGCCGAGCCTAGTCCGTTCTTGCTGCGTTTCAGGGCGGGTATGGCATTCCTTGCGCGTTTTTTCTTTGCCCCTCGCACGCCGCCGGCTTCGCCGGACGTGATCGTCGCCTCGCGGGAGCCGCGTCGCGTCGGCGATGTTCCGGGCAATGGCGCGGCGGTGATCACGCGCACGCGGGCCCAAGCCAAGAAGCCGAACATGTACCGCGTGCTGCTGCTCAACGACGATTACACGCCGATGGAATTCGTGGTCTCGATCTTGCAATCGTTCTTCAACAAGAACGTCGAAGAGGCGACCGAGATCATGATGCACGTTCATCGCACCGGTGTCGGGGAATGCGGCGTTTACACCTATGAAATCGCCGAGACCAAAGTGGCCCAGGTGATGGATCACGCGCGTAAGAATCAGCATCCGCTTCAATGCATCATGGAAAAGAAGTGAAAGGCTCACGATGCCGGTATTCTCTCGAGCGCTAGAAAAGACCCTCCGTAAGGCGCTCGCGATCGCCAACGAGCGCCGGCACGAATACGCGACCCTGGAACATCTGTTGATGGCGCTGATCGACGATCCCGACGGGGCGGCGGTGATGCGGGCGTGCAACGTTGATCTGGACGCCCTGCGTAAAAATGTCGCACGCTACATCGACACCGAACTCGAGAATCTGGTCGTCGAGGCCGGCGAGGAGGCCAAGGCGACCGCCGGCTTCCAGCGCGTGGTGCAGCGCGCCGCGATTCACGTTCAATCTTCCGGCCGCGAGGAAGTGACCGGCGCCAACGTGCTGGTGGCGATCTTCGCCGAGCGCGAGAGCCACGCCGCCTATTTCCTGCAGGAGCAGGACATGACCCGCTACGACGCGGTCAATTACATCAGCCACGGCATCGCCAAGCGTCCCGGTCATTCCGACGCCACCCGCGGCCCGCGCGGCGTCGAGGAGGATCCGGACGCGCGCGAATCGAAGGAGCCCAAGGACGGCCCGGAGGCGAAGAAAAAGGAAGGCGCGCTCGATGCTTACTGCGTCAACCTCAACAAGAAAGCGAAGGACGGCCGTATCGATCCGCTGATCGGCCGCGAGGCCGAAGTGCTGCGCACCATCCAGGTGCTGTGCCGCCGGCAGAAGAACAACCCGCTGCTTGTCGGCGATCCCGGCGTCGGCAAGACCGCGATCGCCGAAGGGCTGGCGCGCAAAATCATCAATGGCGACGTGCCGGAAGTGTTGTCGGGCGCCACGGTTTTCGCGCTCGACATGGGCGCGCTGCTCGCCGGGACGCGCTATCGCGGCGACTTCGAGGAACGCCTCAAGCAGGTGATGAAAGAGATCGAGCAGCACAAGGACGCGATCCTGTTCATCGACGAGATCCACACCGTCATCGGCGCCGGCGCGACCTCGGGCGGCGCGATGGACGCCTCCAATCTGCTCAAGCCGGCGCTGGCGCAAGGTTCGCTTCGCTGTATTGGATCAACGACTTACAAGGAATACCGTCAGTACTTCGAGAAGGATCGCGCGCTGGTGCGCCGGTTCCAGAAGATCGACGTCAAGGAGCCGAGCGTCGAGGACGCGGTTGAAATCCTCAAGGGCCTCAAGCCCTATTTCGAGGAGTTCCACAAGGTCCGCTACACCAACGAGGCCGTGAAGGCCGCCGTCGAGCTTTCGGCCAAATATATCCACGACCGCAAGCTGCCGGACAAGGCGATCGACGTCATCGACGAGACCGGGGCGTCGCAGATGCTGGTGGCCGAGGCCAAACGTAAAAAGGTCATCGGCATCAAGGAAATCGAGGCGACCATCGCCTCGATGGCGCGCATTCCGCCCAAGGCCGTGTCGAAGGACGACACCGAAGTGCTCCAGCACCTCGAGGACACCTTGCGGCGCGTCGTCTACGGTCAGGACGAAGCGATCGGCGTATTGGCTTCGGCGATCAAACTGGCCCGCGCCGGCCTGCGCGATCAGGAAAAGCCGATCGGATCCTACCTGTTCTCGGGTCCGACCGGCGTCGGCAAGACGGAAGCGGCGCGACAGCTCGCCTCCAGCCTCGGCCTCGAACTGGTCCGCTTCGACATGTCCGAATACATGGAGCGCCATACCGTCTCGCGGCTGATCGGCGCGCCTCCCGGCTATGTCGGGTTCGATCAGGGCGGCTTGCTGACAGACGCGGTGGACCAGCATCCGCATTGCGTGTTGCTGCTCGACGAAATCGAGAAGGCGCATCCGGACGTGTACAACATCCTGCTGCAGGTGATGGATCACGGCAAGCTCACCGATCATTCCGGCAAGCAGATTGACTTCCGCAATGTCATCTTGATCATGACGACCAATGCGGGCGCGCAGGACATGGCGAGAGAGGCTTTCGGCTTCCATCGCACCAAGCGCGAGGGCGAGGACACGGAGGCGATCAACAAGCTGTTCACTCCGGAATTCCGCAATCGTCTCGATGCGATCGTTCCTTTCGGGCGGTTGCCGATCGAAGTCATCGCGCGCGTCGTCGACAAGTTCATTCTGCAGCTCGAGGCGCAGCTCGCCGACCGCAACGTCACGATCGAACTCTCGGACGAGGCTCGCTCGTGGCTGGTCTCGAACGGTTACGACGATTCGATGGGGGCGCGTCCAATGGCCCGCGTCATTCAGACGCAGATCAAGACGCAGCTCGCCGACGAAGTGCTGTTTGGCAAGCTCAAGGGCGGCGGCGTGGTGCGGGTCGTGGTGACGGCGGACGATGCGGGCGTCAAAAAGCTCGGCTTCGTCTATCCCGCCGGTCCGGCGCAGCCGCAGCCCGAGCGCGACATTCTGGTCGCGGGCCGGGGACGGGTCAAAGCCGACGCCGACAAGAAGGCGAAGGCGCGCAAGCGTCCCGAGGAAATCGAGTCCAGCGACGCCGATCCCTCGCCGAGCGAACCTCAGGCGACTTGAGCGAGCTTTGACGGGAACGGCCAGCAATGGCGGCTCGCTAAAGAGACGATCAGAAATAACAAATAAAGGAGTCGGATAGCGAGATCAAAAGATCCCTAGCTGTCACCGCGGGCACGAGCCGAAGTAACCCAGGGGCCGCGTGACGTGGAGCCTGGGTTACTTTCGCTTACGCCTGCAATGACGGAGTGAGCGTTGATTTTCTAGTCTCCTAACCGAAAGGCTCGCGCGCCGAGTCTAGGGGTCGATATCGAAGCGGTTCCGCGAGCTGACCAGCGGCGATGCGGAGGCCGTGCGGGTTGCGCCTGAGGCGGGATAGAGGCGAGTCTCGCCGATCACGAGGCCTTACTGGGTCGCGGCGACGGCCTACTCGAGCGCCAATTGAAATTCTATCTGTCAGCAAAATCGCGAGCCGCGCGTCGAATCGTCGACAGCATTGTGTTATGGCTTGCGGCGATTGGCTTCCGGTCCCGACGATGAAGCCTTCCGACTCGCTGCGAATCCACAGAGCCGCCGTACGCGCCATCGTCGCCGCGCACAGGGCCTCGAACGCGCGCGTTTTCGGCTCCGTTGCGCGCGGCGTTGACGATGAGCAGAGCGATCTCGACATTCTGATCGATCCGACGCCCGACACCACGTTGCTCGACATCGGGGCGATCCGATATGAACTACGGAAGTTGCTCGGCGTGTCCGTCGACGTCCTGACGCCGAACGGGCTGCCCGACAGTTTTCGCGACGCGGTGCTGACCGAGGCGACGCCCGTTTGAGCCGAGACCCTCGACGAGTCGTCGACTACCTCGTCCACTTCGTACAGGCCATCGAACGCATTCAACGTTATACCGAAGACATGGACGAGTTCACGTTTTCGCGTGACGAACTGATACAAGACGCGGTCATCCGAAACTTGGAGATTGTGGGCGAAGCCTGCCGAAACGTCGAACGCAATTATCCCGACTTCGCCGCCGCCCATCCCGATCTTCCGCTCGCTTTCGCCTACGAGATGCGCAATGCGCTGGCGCATGGATACTTCAAAATCGATTTGGCCATCGTCTGGAAAACCATCGCAACCGATCTTCCAGACTTGTATGACCAGCTGCGGGCTATCCTCGGCGAGCAGTCCCCAGCGGCGCGCTGACAAGCTACGGGTTCAGTCATCCGACCGTCGCTTCCCAGCTCCATTTCGGTGGCGCCCGCCCGATGCCAGGATCGCCGGAGCCAATCCGGAGTCCGCCAATGAAAGACAGGCTCGCTGGGCGCGATCGTCGCCGTGAACGCCCGGCTCGGGGGAGGGCGGGGCGGCGCTGCAGGGCGCCAGCTCGCGCTTGTCGACGCCTGATTTGGGCGTCGCGACCTGGACGCTGCCGCTCCAAACCTATCAGGGCGGCTCGCGGGCAGGTTCGTCGGCGCCCTGAAACGTCCGTCATCCCATCGTCGCATGACGCGCAGGTTTCGGCGCCGCGCGCGCCGTGCTATGCGCCTGTCCACGCTAGGATTCCAAGGAGAGGCGCCCGATGAAGGACATGCTGGCCCGGCTCGATCGCCGTCGCGCGCGGGCGCGTCTCGGAGGAGGGCAGGCGCGCATCGACGCTCAGCACGCCAAAGGCAAGCTGACGGCGCGCGAGCGCATCGATCTGTTGATGGACCGCGACTCGTTCGAGGAGTTCGACATGTTCGTCGAGCATCGCGGCACGGATTTCGGCATGGAGAAAACCAAGATCCCCGGCGACGGCGTCGTCACCGGCTGGGGCACGGTCAACGGCCGCACAGTGTTCGTGTTCGCCAAAGATTTCACCGTGTTCGGCGGCTCGCTCAGCGAGGAGCACGCCAAGAAGATCACCAAGATCCAGGATATGGCGATCAAGAATCGCGCCCCGATCATCGGCCTGTTCGATGCCGGCGGGGCGCGCATTCAGGAGGGCGTCGCGGCGCTCGGCGGCTATGGCGAAGTGTTCCAGCGCAACGTGCTGGCCTCCGGCGTCATTCCGCAGATTTCGCTGATCATGGGCCCCTGCGCCGGCGGCGACGTCTATTCGCCGGCCATGACCGATTTCATCTTCATGGTGCGCGACACCTCGTACATGTTCGTCACCGGCCCGGACGTCGTCAAAACCGTGACCAACGAAACGGTGACGGCGGAGGAACTCGGCGGCGCG
>Ga0302320_10010991_pt1 | contig 19239 bp, 19 predicted proteins | sample Bog_T0_3_FD_202130 | JGI IMG/M metagenome (GOLD analysis project Ga0302320, IMG submission 202130) | Peat permafrost microbial communities from Stordalen Mire near Abisko, Sweden - Bog_T0_3 | ecosystem: Environmental > Terrestrial > Soil > Wetlands > Peat | place: Sweden: Abisko, Stordalen Mire... | reverse complement strand
GGTGCTCGACAAGTCGAGTGGATGGACCTTGACGGACCAGGAGAAGTACGAGATCGGCGTCCACGAATTGGGACACTATATCGTGGCGCGTGCCCAAGGGATCGCGGCGCACTTTGCCTCCATCCGTGCGGGGCTCCAATCGCTCGGTCTTACGTTCTCAACCGATGATTCCAAAAAACAAACCCAGGAATCTGTCCGGCGACAGATCGCCGTTTCTTCCGCAAGCTGGGAAGCCGAACTGCTCTGTGGCATTCCCGAGAACACCGGAAAGTCGGGCGATCTCGAGATGGCGAACAGTGCCGCGGAATATCTTGTGGGCATTCTCGGCGAACGGACCAATCTTCGGCGGTACGGCAAGCTTTACATTGAGCGTAACTACGAAGATGGGTGCGGACACAGTATGAGCCCGGGCATGCTCGCCGGGTTCGAGAAGGATGTCGCCAAGATCCTCAACGAAGAAGAACGCCGCGCGCGGGCGATACTCCGGTTTTTCGGAAAGAACCTGATCCGGAAGATCGCTCGTCTCCTTGCGGAGAATCCGAACGGCGTGATGCTTCGGAGCGAGCTCGATGCTTTGCTTCAACCGAAACTCGCCGAGTACCATCGGCGCAACCAGATCGTGGATCGCATTCGGGCGGACGTCGCGTAATCTTGCGCGATGTCCAATCAGTTCAGTTTTAGGGCGCCGCCTCATTTTCCAAAGGGCGGCGTCTTTTCTATTCGCTACTATTTGCCCAAGGCAGAAATTATCGAGATCGGATCTCGATAATTTTTTATGGCCGAAATATATATCGTAAATAGCCTTTTCCAGATCGAAACATTAAGAAATGATTAAGATTCTATCGAGATCGGATCTCGATAATTTCGGAGGTTTCCTTATTTGCTCCGTTTGGTATCATGAAACTATGGATAATGGAAAAGAAAGATTTAAAGAAGAACTTTGGGCGCAAACCGATCCTCATGCCACGGAGGAGCTGAATAAAGAGCTCAATGATATGGGAAGGATGCAGGATGTCGTCCAGGATAGCGAGCGACAGGAAGTCGATAATTTTATGCGCGAAACGAAAGAAGGCGATGATCGGGCGCGGGCAAGCCGTGAGCAGGCTATATCCGAAAACGCCCTCTACGGTCTTGTTCTGGGAGCGATCCATGACCTGACCGAAAAAGGTGGTGTCAAAAACAGCCGGCTGATCGGGGCGTTTCTGGAGGATCTCGACGAAAGGAACGAAGCCGCGGTGATTTCGGACCAGGCGGATCCGTTGAGTAGATTTCACGGATACCCAATACGCGTTACGGAATTCGGCGCGGGAATAAAAGGGTTGATCGAGCAGGGAGTCATTTCGCCAAATATGTCTTTCGCGAAAGTAAACGAAGTTTTAGAACAAAAATCTCTGGAGAATAATGGAACAGTGGATCGTGCAAGCGAGCTGGAACGGCGGGATGCCTTACGTCGTGAGCGCGAGCAACTCATGGATATCTGCGGATTCATTCAGGGCGCTCCGCGGGATCTTGTGAAAAAATATCGGGCAAAACGTACCAAAAGGCTTTCCACGGCGCCAACGTCCGTGATTCCTTCCGAGGATACATTATGGATAACGATCGAGTGCGATTCCGATGCGGTGGGTTTTTTGTTCAATAAATTCGATCCGGTTCGGAGCGGGGTCATCACAAAAGAAAAGAATGGATTGACCTTTGAGGCACCCTTTCAAAGGAGATTTTTGGATGAGGCTCAGGAGTCTTTCAAATGGATAAAATCAGGATAAATAAAATTATCGAGGTCGGATCTCGATAATTTTTTAGCGAGGAAATATATGCCGTAGATTGGTTCTCTCACCATAGACCTTAAGAAATCATTAAAACTTTATCAAAGTTGAACTCCGATAAGGGAGGCGAAGATGAGGTAAACAAAAAACAAAAATTGTGGTATAATCCCATCATGGTAAAAATCATAGGAAACGATATTTGGCGGGGTGGTGAAAAAACCGGGTGGATCGATGGCGATTATGTCCGCGACCGCGACGGCAAGAAGTTGGGTTATTTCCAGGCTAACTACGTCTATAATATGGATGGTCATAAGATAGCATTTATCCAGGAGGACTATTTAATATCGGAAGGATCAGGTTCCGAGGCAAAGATTCGCCTTGACCAGATCGCTGAAGAGGTCCAAGGAGGCGTTCTTCCCGAGATCGGCAAGTGCGCGGTATATGTATTACTGGGGGATTAAGCCATCGCCTGTGCGGGGTGGTCAATTTCTTTCTTGTCATGCTGAGGCGTTAGCCGAAGCATCCTTTCTTTGGGTCGCGGAAAAGATTCTTCGCGGAGTTTACCCTGAGTCTGTCGAAGGGTTCAGAATGACAATTAATAACACGGCGAAATTTTTTCCATGAAATTTTCAGATTACAAATCGTTTCCCGAGACGCCGGGAGTCTATATCATGAAGGATTCTGCCGGCAAGATTCTTTACGTCGGCAAGGCGGGAAATTTACGCCGGCGTGTTTCGAGCTATTTCGAACGGCCGCATGACGTTCGCATCCAAACGCTTGTTCGGCATATCGCGGCGATCGATCACCGCGATACCGACACGGCGATCGAGGCGCTTATTTTGGAAGCGGAATTGATCAGGAAGAATTTGCCACCATTCAACGTCAAAGAGAAGGACGATAAAAGCTTTTTGTACATCGAGATAACAAAAGAAAAGTTTCCACGCGTTTTGCTCGTGCGTGGAAAAGATATCACGGGCGAAGACGACAAACAGGGGCGACGGTTCGGGCCGTTCACTTCCGCTTCGAATGCCCGAGAGGCACTGCGGGTCTTGCGGAAGATATTTCCGTGGAGCACGCATGATCCCAAAAAGATAGGAACATTCAAACGGCCATGTTTCGATTATGAGATCGGACTTTGCCCCGGAACGTGCATTGGAACCATCTCCCGAACGGACTATCTAAAGAACATCGCGCGTTTGAAATTGTTCTTACAAGGAAAAAAAACGCGGGTGATCCGATCGCTCGAGCGAGACATGACCGTGGCGGGTAAAAAACTAGCTTTCGAACGGGCAGCAAAATTGCGCGGACAAGTGTTCGCCTTGAAACATATCGAGGATACGGCATTTATCTCCGATTCGGAGATCGTCATGCCGAAAACAGGAGCGTTGCCTGCGCATTCGTTCCGCATCGAAGGCTACGACATCTCGAATATTTCCGGGACCTCGGCTGTCGGCTCGATGGTGGTCTTTGAGAACGGAAAGCCGGATAAAAATGAATATCGCAAGTTCAAGATTCGAACTGTGGTTGGTTCGAACGATGTCGGGATGTTGACCGAGGTTCTGACACGTCGATTCAAGCGTACGGACTGGCCGATGCCAGATTTGGTCTTGATCGACGGGGGATTGCCGCAAACGAATGCTGCGTATCGCACCATGCGTTCCGCAGGCGCAAAGATCCCGATTGTAGGGCTCGCGAAGGGTCCGGAGCGCAAGCGAAATGATATCATTGGCGCAGTCCCGAAAAGTGTCAGTTTGAGAACATTGATCCAGGTTCGTGACGAAGCGCATCGTTTCGCGATCAGCTATCACAAAGCATTACGACGGGTGAGAACTTTTGAATAGAAAATTATTTTTTGTGTCATCCTGAGCTTTGCGAAGGATCCTGTCTCTTAAAAAAAAGAAAGGATTCCTCGCGCAGCTCGGAATGACAACAAAATATGATATTGAATTTTCATGAAAATAAAGATTGATATTATAAAAACCCTCCGATCTGGCGGGATCGGTATTCTTCCGACCGACACGATCTACGGCATCGTCGGTTCTGCGCTCGTACCCAAAACGGTCGCGCGGATATATCATCTACGAAAACGAAATTTGAAAAAGCCGATGATCGTTCTTGTTTCGTCGACGGAAGATATGAGACAATTCGGCATGGCGATCGACGAGACAACAAAAAAGATCCTCGCGCACGTTTGGCCGGGAAAGGTGAGCGTGATCTTACCGATCTCTCTGCGTCGGAAATCGGAACTCAAGAGATTCGGATATCTTCATCGAGGAACAGCGGCACTCGCGTTCCGCGTTCCGAAGCCGACATGGCTGCAGAAACTACTTCGAAAAACCGGTCCGCTCATCGCGCCAAGTGTGAATTTCGAGGGTGAGCCGCCGGCGCTAAGCGTCCGTGCCGCAAAAAAGTATTTTGGGAGAAGCGTGGATTTTTATGTGGATGCCGGTCGGCTTATCTCCAGACCATCCACGCTCATAATAATAGAGAAAGGAAAGGTGACGGTTTTGCGCGAAGGTGCCATAAAAATCAATCCAAAACTTTTATAGTTCCCAAAAGCTCGCCTTCGGGACGGCGTTCCAAAAAGGGACATTTTAAGAAGAAGGAAAGGCGCAAAAATTGATTCTGTCCTATAATGAGAAGCATGGAAGAAGTACAACAAACGGCTGTGCCGCAAGCGTCGGCCTCTGCGATCTGTCCGCAATGCCATCAACCGGTTTTTCCGACATACTATTTTTGTCCGAATTGCGGAAAGAGCTTGCATGAGCCGGCGCTGTCGACGTCTATCGGCGCACAGACTGGACTGTATACATTGAGCATCATCATGCCGATCATCTGTTTTCTCGCGATCAATCAGTGGAAAGGGATGAAATATATGAAATCCGCTGATCCGCGGGCAAAGCAGGTCGGGTATGTCGCCACGGGTCTTATGGTGGCCAGCACGGTTATTGTGGTCTGGCTTGGCATCATTTGGACGGAGCAATTGATAAACTCGATGACCGGAGGGCTTATGGGCGCCGGGAACCTTGGTTTTTGAGATCGTATCGCCCGCGGAGATACAATCTCGACCGAAACGTTGACAAGTGAGCGCAGCTCGGCTATGGTAAGGCTACTTCCAAAGACCGCAGGCGGCTCGATAAAGAGCATAGGACCTGCCGAGGAGATTCAGTCCTGTTTTGACGGGACCAGAACGAGCTTTGGAGAAAAGGTCGTTTTTTTATCGAGATTGGATCTCGATAAATCAAAAATTCAATCCTTATGAAAACAAAAGTGCAGAAACAGGAAGAATTGGATGAGGCGCGCAAGCTTTTGGAAAAAAGCCATGCGCTCGTTTTTACCGATTTCACGAAAGTGAGCGCGGAGGATATCCGCAGATTCCGTCGTGATCTTGGTAAAGTGGATGCAGATTTTCTCGTCATCAAGAAACGGCTTCTCAGCATTCTGCTCAAGGAGAAGAAGATCGACGTCGACCTGACGCAATTCAAAATTTCCGTCGGTACCATTTTCTCCCGCGGCGACATCGAAAAGATATCGGGACCCGCGTTCACATTCTTTTCGAAACTTGAAGTTCCGGAGGGTGGCGCGAAGGATGTGTGGGTGAAACATCTCCTCGGTGGCTACGACATCGCAAAGAAGGAACCGTTCGACGGCGCGCAGATGATCTACATCGGCAAGCTTCCGCCGCGCGAAGTGATCCTTTCCCAGCTGCTCGGTATTCTTTCGGCGCCAATCCGTTCGTTCCTGTATGTTCTTGATCAGAAGTCAAAGCAAGCGTAATAACCTTCGGAAATAAAGGTCAGCTAAAAAAATAAAAATCTATGACAAATTATGATGATTTAATGTCGAAGATCGAGTCGCTCTCGGTCGTCGAATTGGCGGAGCTGGTGCACAAGCTCGAAGAAAAGTTCGGTATCACAGCGGCGGCTCCGGCTGCGGCGGGTGGTGCGGCCGCGGCTCCGGCGGAAGAGAAGGACACCTTCAATGTCGTCCTCAAAGCCGCAGGCGAGAGCAAGTTGAATGTCATTAAAGCCGTTCGCGAAGTGACGACCCTGGGACTTAAGGAGGCGAAAGACCTCGTCGACGGCGCTCCGAAGACCGTAAAGGAAAACGTCAAGAAAGAAGAGGCGGAGGAAATAAAGAAAAAGCTCGTGGCCGCTGGCGCGACCGTAGAGCTTCAGTAGGAGCGCCGAAGTTTGACTTCGATACGAAGTCGAACTTGAATACGTGCGGAGAATATCCGGGACCGTTGCAAATGGTTCCGGATTTCTTTATTATTTCTTTGTGCAGTAGGGCGTTTAGCTCAGTGGTAGAGCGCTTCGTTCACATCGAAGAGGTCGCAGGTCCGATCCCTGCAACGCCCACGTTCAAAATAAAAAATTTTTCCGCGTATTTTCACTCAACCTTTTCTTCTTCAGAGAAGATGCGCGAAGGAGGAAAGTATACTTATAAAAAGTTATCCACAGTTTTTCTCAAATCGCAAAAACTGATTTGCTAGACTTAAGGTAAGATAATTTTTAGGGAAGATCACTTCACCGATCTCCTGAAAATTGATTGGGGTCGTCGGCAACCCAATCGCATCCAAATCTAAAATAAAAATAAAATGGCAAAGAAAGCAAAGAAGAAGGTTGTGAAGAAGGCCGCGAAGAAAGGAAAGAAGAAATAACCTTCTGAAACGCCCCGAGCAATCGGGGTGTTTTTTATTTCTGAGACCGTATCTCCATCGGAGATACGGTCTTGGCATTTCTGTCGAGATACGATCTCGATACGAAGGCGAGTGGGGAAAGGGCCTTTCGGGGCCATTTTTTGTTCCTGTGCATATCTTCGCGCGCATGAAAAAAAGTCGCGTAGAAAAGCCAAGGAAAATCTATGTTTTCATAATGCAGCAACCCTCGATATGCCGGATTTTGACATAAAAGCATAGTGGAGTATCATTAAACAAAAGTGGTGAGCTGTGGATAACTGTGGGGATAAGTAACCACTTCTGGGGATAACTCAAAAACATGCTGCTTGGAGAATTCAAACACAATTTAGACATCAAAGGTCGGATGGCGATTCCGGCAAAGTTCCGCGACAAATTAGAAGCCGGCGCTATCATCACGCGCGGAATAGATAATTGCTTGTTCGTTTTTGCAAATAATGAATGGGAGATCCTTGCGAAGAAACTGGTTTCCTTGCCGCTCGCACAGGCCAACTCGCGTGCGTTCGCGCGCCTCATGCTCGCGGGCGCGACGGATGTCGAGATCGATAGCCAGGGAAGAATACTGATCCCGGACTATCTTCGAAAATATGCGGGTTTGTCGAAGTCGGTGGTTGTCACCGGACTTTATAACCGCATCGAGGTCTGGGACGAAGCGGCGTGGAACACGTACAAGGTGAAGACGGAAAGTTCTTCCGAGGAAATTGCCGAACAGTTAGGCGAGTTGGGAATATAAGGATGCATATTCCCGTTCTTTTACAAGAAGTGATCACGATGCTGGATCCGCGTCCCGGCGATTTCATTATCGACGGGACCGTAGACGGCGGGGGACATGCCGAAGCGATTCTCGGGCGCATCGCGCCATCAGGAAAGCTCTTGGGCCTCGATTGGGACGCTACCATGCTCGCGGATTGCAGGGCGCGCCTTGCGGGCGCGCACGATGCCACGCTTATCCTCGGCAACTATGCCGACCTACCCTCTATTATAAAGAGGGAAAAGTGCGGAAAAGCGAATGGCTTGCTCCTCGACCTTGGTTTTTCCTCCGAACAGATCCTGCGCTCCGGACGGGGATTCAGTTTCAATGAAGCGTCGCGCAACGAGCCGCTGCTCATGACCTATGACGACGCGCAAGTTCCGGCTCGCGATCTCATTGCCGCCATTTCGGAAAAGGAGCTCGCCGAAATGATCATGAATCTTGGCGGCGAACGGTATGCAGCGAAGATCGCGCGGGAGATTGTCCTGCATCGGCGAAAAAGGAAGATCGTAACGAGCGGAGAATTGGCAGATGTGGTCCGTGCCGCCGTCCCAAAAAATTACGAGCGGGGGAGGATCGATCCTGCGACGCGGACATTTCAGGCGCTTAGGATTGCGGCGAATGGCGAGCTGGAAAATCTAAAGAAGGTGCTCGATTCTTTGGAAGAAATTCTTTTGCCGGATGGACGGGCGGTCGTCATCAGTTTCCATTCCCTGGAAGATCGTATCGTGAAACTAGCGTTTCGGACGATGGAAAAGGAATCGAAAGGAAAGCTTCTCACAAAGAAACCGATCGCGCCTACACGGGAAGAGGTCGCGGCAAATCCTCGAAGCCGCTCAGCGAAACTGCGAGGGATAGAAATAAGTTCATAAGGTTCATCAAGTTATCAAGTTTCTGAAGTTTTTCCGAATGACAAAAAACTTTATAACTTTATAAACTTTACAAACATTTTACTTTTCATCCATGACATTCTATAAGCCCGACAAAAATAATACGGTACTCAGGATCTTTTTAGCGATCGTTATAATGAGCCTTGTCGGCGGCACCTTTTGGCTGATCACGCTTTACAATCAGACCGTCAATTTGAACCACGAGATCTCGGCCGCGAAAGCGCAGCTCGACACGATCGGCGCGGAGAATACCGCGATCAACAATAAGATCGTGACGATGCTCGGCGACACCGACCAATTGACCGCTATGGCGACCTCCGATGGCCTCGTTGTCGATGCAAGGCCCCAATATGTGACCGCTGCGCAGTAGCACCCGGATGAAGAATCGGACCTTGGTTCTTATCGTGGGGATCGCCGCTCTATACGGCTTTTTATTGTTCCGTGTTTCGGAGTTGCAGCTTGAAAAGAGCGGTTATTATACGGCACGTGCGGCATCGGAACAGTCCGCGTCGGCCGGCGCTGCCATGAACCGCGGCACGATCTATTTTACGAACGCGGACGGGAGCACCTTGCCGGTCGCGGTTGATAAGGATTATCCGACCATCTATGCGGTTCCGACAGCGATTGCCGATGCGGCCGAAGAAGCAAATGTGCTCGCTCCCGTGCTTGGCGAGTCCGTTGATGAATTACAGGCATTGTTCAGTAAACCGAAAGATAGTTATGAGCTGCTCATGAACAAAGCGGATCCCACGATCGCTGACGCGGTCACCGCATTGAAGTTGCCCGGCGTTTACGTCACCGAGGAACCGTCGCGCTATTATCCCATGGGAAGCGTGGCGGCGCAGGTTTTAGGATATGTCGGACCCAACGCTTCTTCGAACGGCGAGAGTGGCCACTACGGCATTGAATCCTACGACGATGCGACACTCGCGGCCGGCGGAGACGTGACGCTCACCCTTGATCCGAACATCCAGATCGAAAGCGAAAAAATATTGCAGGCGCTCGTTGCGGCGAACAACGCGAGCGGCGGCAGCGTCATCGTGGAGGAGCCAAAGACCGGAAAGATCCTCGCGATGGCGGGATATCCGACGTTCGATCCGAATCAGTACGCTTCTTCTTCGTTTGCCGATTTTTTGAATCCAACCGTCCAGTCGATCTACGAGCCGGGTTCCATCTTTAAGGTGCTTACCATGGCGACCGGCATCGATGCGGAAAAGATCACGCCGGACACGACGTACGACGACAAAGGAACGCTCGTCGTCGATCACGATACGATCACGAATTACGATCTTGCGACGCATGGTCCTTATGGTCCCGGGACGACCATGACCCAGGTGATCGAGCATTCCATCAACACGGGAGCTATCTTTGCGGAAAATCAGACCGGCAATGAAATATTCGAGGACTATATGGAAAAATTTCGCGTGAACGAAAAAACGGGGATCGATCTCCCGGGAGAGGTCGCCGGCACCATCAACGGGATGACGCCGAATGCGCCGCAGGTGAACTTCGATACGGTTGCGTACGGGCAGGGCGTTGCGGTAACGCCTATCGGACTTATTACCGCGATGGGCGCCATCGCGAATGGCGGTGTCATGATGCGTCCTTATGTGAACGCAGCATCTTCACCGCAGGTAATCGACAGAATTGTTTCAACCTCGACGGCTTGGCAGGCGACGCAGATGATGCTTGATGCCGTCGATCTCGCCCAGGTCGCGAACATCAATGGCTATGCGCTTGCCGGCAAGACCGGCAGTGCGTTCATGCCGGACCTTGTCCACGGCGGATATACCGATCAACTCATTGATTCGTACATCGGTTTTGGTCCGACCTCGGACCCGCGCTTCATCGCGCTCATCCGGTTGAACACTCTGCCTGAAACGGCGCTTGCGGCGCAGAGCGTGGTGCCGGCCTTCAAACAGCTCTCGCAGTACATCATCAACTATTACAATATTCCGCCGGACCGGACGACGGCCGACGTCATTCCTCATTGTCCGAATCTGATTTGCGGACAGTAATTTTATGGAATCGATCACTGCTAAAATAATTCGTCCCATTCTCGCGTTCCTTGCGCGGCTGACCATCCTGCGGTATCGGCCGAAGATCGTGGGAGTTACGGGCAGCGTCGGAAAGACATCGACTATCGGCGCTATCGTGACCGTGCTTGCGAAGACCCGCAATGTTCGCATGCCGGGGGGAAACTTCAACAACGAGATAGGGATGTCACTTTCAATCCTCGGTGATTGGAGCGAACGCGAGATCGCACTCGTGAGCCGCGATCAATCCCGCCCTGGCGGGACGAAGTTCCGTAAATTATGTTTTTGGCTCAAGGTGTTTTTCGTCGGTGCGTGGCGGGTCGCCGTAAGATCGAAACGGTATCCGAAAGTTCTGGTATTGGAATACGGCGCCGATCGTCCGGGAGATATCCTGCGTTTGATGCGCATCGCGCGACCGGATGTGGGTGTCGTGACGGCCGTCGGTGATGCGCCGGCGCATGTTGAATTTTATGCGAATCCCGAAGCGGTGGCGCGGGAAAAGGGGAGGCTTATCGAACGATTGTCGCCGGGTCAGTTCGCCATATTGAACCACGACGACGATACGGTCGATGCTTTGCGGGACCGTACGCGCGGCCGGGTGACGACCTACGGTTTCGACGCGGGCGCCGATCTGCGGATCGTGCGGTTTGAATATCGCACCACGGAAAGCATTCCGGTAGGCATCTCATTCAAATTCGAATACGAGGGCAGTTCGGTACCGGTTCGTATCGACGGCGTTCTTGGAAGATCGTCGGCGTATGCCGCGGCGGCGGCGGCGTGCATCGGCTTGATTTTCGATATGAACCTCGTTACCATTTCGGAGGCGCTTGCGGATTATGTTCCCGCGCCGTCGCGCATGGAACTTTTGCCCGGTATCAAGCGGACGCTCGTGATCGACGATTCATACAACGCCAGTCCGCTTTCGATGCGCGCCGCACTGGATACGCTTCGGGAATTGTCCGCGCCGCGGAAGATCGCGGTTCTGGGCGATATGCTTGAGATCGGGAAATATACGATCGAAGCGCACGAAAGCATTGGTCGTGAGGTCGCGGAAGCTGCGGACGCGCTCATAACGGTCGGCGCCCGCGCGAAGTTCATCGCCGACGCAGCGCGCGAAGCAGGGATGAAGAAAGAACATATTCATTCTTTCGATACTGTCGAGGAGGCGATCCAGCCACTCACGCATTCCATGAGCAAAGGTGACCTCGTGCTCGTGAAGGGATCGCATGCTATGGGGCTTGGCGCGGTGGTGAGCGCCATTACGGCAGTACCACTCGCGACCGAAGAAGCGTAGATCCTGTTTTTGGTCACTCCGAGCTTTGTGAGGAATCTGTAAGTAATATATGCCGCCATCGTCTAGTCTGGTTAGAACCTATCTCGGAAATACCTCCAGCCCGCGTTGCGCGGGATTTTACTGAATCACGAGGCGCGACGAGGAAGCAGTAGCCCAAGCTACGATTCCGAGGAGCAACGATGTGATTCAGTAAAATAACCGCAACCCGGAGGGATTCCTGCAATTTCAACAATTCCTGCGTTACTCCTCCTCAAAGTAGCTCTGGCTACATTTTCGTCGTCGCGCCTTGGCCTTGTTGAAATTTCAGGAATCGCGAGCGGAGGTATTTCCGAAATAGGTTCTGGGACACGTGGTTCCTTGCTCCGTATAAAGTTTGTACATATAATCCTTACGTGCCTTATGCCGCCATCGTCTAGTCTGGTCCAGGACGTATCCCTCTCACGGATAAAACTCGGGTTCGAATCCCGATAGCGGTACCAACACTAAAACCATCTCTGAAAAGAGGTGGTTTTAGTGTTTGCTGTTTGTATCGGGATTCGAACAGCGGAGGGGGTCGGGGAACCGCGTTCGGTTCCCCGTGTAGGAGAGCTATTGGGAACCGTGGGTTCCCAAAGCGCAGGCCCGTCTTTGCGGGCCGAGCAGTTCGATTTCCCGATAGCGGTACGAATTCTAATTGAGACCGTATCTCTTACGGAGATACGGTCTCGGCATGTCTAAACCGAGTGGAGAACTCTGTGTTGTGGAGCGACTAAAAAATGTAGGCTTCAAAATGAGGGAGCTATAGTATAAAGGAAACGTGAAGAAGAGGGTCGTTCCGCAACGCAGAGTCCGGAGCTGTTGCCTTTTTCGCCGACATGCGTTATCATTTTCTCCATGGCAAAAGCGAAACGGTCCGATAGTTTGATCACGATGCGATGTTCCGTCTGCAAGCGGCGGAATTATTATACCCATAAGAACAAGAAACAGGTTGAACGGAAGATCGAGCTCAAGAAATTTTGTCATTGGTGCCGCAAACAAACGGTTCACAAAGAAGCGCGGATCACCGGAAAATAGAACCTATCTCAAAAATATCCATCCGGCTCTCGCGGTCCTTTTCGGCTGCAAACCGAGAATTTCGCCCTCGAAATAGCGCTGCTATTCCATCGGTCGGAAGTTCTCGGTTTTCGCTCGAAAAGTCTTCGCGATATCCGAATGTTTATTTTTGAGATAGGTTCAAAATAGCTGATAAGCTATCCCGCTTCGGCGAGATGTTTTTTTTGGTGGGCTGAGTTAAAATAAAACAGAAGGGAGCTTAGTTAAACGGTATAATAGTGGTCTCCAAAACCACGGTCGAAGGTCCGACTCCTTCAGCTCCCGCAATAGCAACCTAAACAGGGAATCTAGGATCCATTAATGGTTGCGATATCCTGTGTGAACGTTTGCGCCTGTTCGACGATCGCTTCGCCGTAGGTCCAAAGATAGCTGCTCCAGCGGCTGCCGGCATAGTATTTCGCCGCCGTACAGCGCTCCTGAGCGACCGTTGCGCTATAGGTCGCCACACAGCCCTGCATGGCATCTTTCAGATAGAGTCCGGTTGCGACAAAAGCATCCGCATTGCTCCATGGCGACGGGGGATTGTCGCCCGTGACGGAAGCAATACCGGGTGCGTAGAGTTCCCATGTTGATGGCTCGAATTGTGCCGGTCCCATGGCGCCGCCATAGGCACCGTCGGCATTTGCGCAAGACACCATCATATCATCGGGATTCAGGCCGAGCTGCTGGACGATTTTCAAAAAAACAGGAATGTTCGAGGGGCTCATCGCCGTTTTATAGCTGCATTTGCCGACGTTCTGGCCAAGCGCCGATTCGCGGTCGAGCACGGCGAGAATGAGTGCTGGATCGACACCGGTCGCCTGCGAGGCGACTTTCGCGTATTGGTACGCTTGCGCAAAGGTGAGGGAACCGCCGCCCAGAAGCTGGAAGATCTGGTTCCGGATCTGGGTTGCGGTTTGCTTGGTTTTTGTGACAAGCGTTTGATACGCCGATTCTTCACCTTTGGTCTGGGTGAGCAATTGGCTCTCCGTCGTTTTCGTGGAGGCGATCTGTGCCGCTTGCGCTGCTTCATATGCTTGCGCACTTGTCGCATCACTTTCCGAGACCGCAAGTTTTTGGTTTTGCGTTTGGAGTTGATCCGTCAGCGCGTTGAGCTGGACGACGTCGGTGTTGAGATTGGCCTCAAGAAGAGAAATATTCTGCGTTTCGTTCCATAGGTCGGAGATCTGAGGATCTTTCAGGAACATTTCGAGAAGGCTTATGGCATCATCTCGTTGCATGGCCTTCAGTAATTCGCCGACCGCTGTTTTTTCGTCGCTGACGTTTCCTTGAGTGATCGTGATCTGTGACTCCGTATCCAGAATCTCATTATTGATCTCTTGCAGGGTCAGGTTGGTCGCCTGGATTTGTAACTTCACTTTTGCAATATCGGCATTCAGGGTGGCGATCTCACTGGTCAAGGTTGTTCCCTTCTTTTGGTCTGCGGTGATCTGCGTTTCGTACTGATCGATCTGTCCTTCGAGCTGCGATAATTGGCTTTCGAGTGCCGCCTGTTTCTGCGCGGTCGTTTCGGTGCTCGTCGCATCCGCCAGTGCGGCGCGGGTTGCGAAAATCGGCATCGCGATAATGAGCGCGAGAACCATTCCGCAGAACGCGATCAAGAGATATTTATTTCGCCTTTCGGCATGATGATTCACGGTTTTGAGAAAAGAAAAATGAGAGATGGCAAACCCATTGATATTAATACTGCCATAAAATTCGAAAAGTTGCAGAAATGGCGGAGCCTGGGAATGAATTTATCTAGCATGGTCGAGCTTGACCGGACCATCCGCGCTCTTGATTCTTTTGAAAGCACTGGATCCTCGCCTGCGCGAGGATGGCCGAATCGCTAAGCTCGCAACGCTCGCAAAGCGATTCTGGCCACTTTATCCACAGGGCACTTTTGCGTTTTTTCAAGAGATGCTATACTTAATTCTGTTAGTCCAGTGAGTCTAAACAAACAAAGGCCGTTTTCTCGTGTGAGGCGAGGAGGCGGTTTTTGTTTGCCACGCCGAAGTCCCGCGTATGGCGGGACGGGGGCGGATTCATTTTTTATTTGCTAACTTGCGCAAGTTGCAAATAGATTTTGGACGTATCATTCACCTTCGTGTATCTTAAAAGCATGGAAAAGAGGGATTTCGAACTGATTTCAAAGAATAAGCCGGCGGGTGATCAGCCGAAGGCGATCGAAGAACTGGTACGCGGCCTCAAAAAGGGTTATCGCGATCAGGTACTTTTGGGCGTCACGGGTTCGGGCAAAACGTTCACGATGGCGAACGTGATCGCCGAAATGCAGAAACCGGCGCTCGTGATCGCGCACAACAAGACGCTCGCCGCCCAGCTTTGCAATGAGTTCCGTGAACTTTTCCCGCACAACGCCGTCAATTACTTCGTTTCATACTACGATTACTATCAGCCGGAAGCGTATATCCCGTCGAGCGACACCTACATTGACAAGGAGGCGCTCATCAACGATGAGATCGACAAACTTCGCCATGCGGCGACGACCGCGCTTCTCACGCGGCGCGACGTGATCGTCGTGGCGTCGGTCTCGTGTATCTACGGCTTAGGCGCGCCGGAAGTCTACGCGTCGAATATCATCCGTTTCAAGGTGGGCGACAAGATCGAGCGGAAAGATTTCTCGAGGAAGCTTGTTGAATTGCAATTTAGCCGCACGACAGCGGACCTGAAACGTGGCACGTACCGCTTGCGTGGCGAGAGCTGGGAGATCATGCCGGCTGATCGCGAGGTCATCTACAATTTTGAAGTTGTTGGAAGCGTGATCCGTGCGATTTACGAGATCGATCCGGTGAAAGGATTCCAACCTGGCAAGACGCCGCAGGTCGCGGATGTCGTTTTTGCCCCGGCGAAGCATTTCATCACGGAGGCGCCGGAACGCGAGCGGGCGATCAAGGAGATCCAAATAGAATTACGCGACCAGCTGAAGAAATTGGAGAGCGAGGGAAAATTGCTCGAAGCGGAGCGACTTGAACGTCGGACGAAGTTCGATCTCGCCATGATGCGCGAGGTGGGCTATTGCCATGGCATCGAGAACTATTCCCGTCATCTCTCGGGGCGTCCCGCGGGCGAAGCGCCCGATACGCTCCTCGATTATTTCCCGCACACCAAGGACGGCAAGCCGGACTTCCTCACGATCATAGACGAATCGCACATGACCGTGCCGCAGATCCAAGGCATGTACAACGGCGACGCGGCGCGCAAGAAGACGCTCATTGAATTCGGGTTTCGCCTGCCATCCGCCGCCGACAACAGGCCGCTGCGATTTCCGGAGTTCGAAAAGCGTATCGGGCAAGTGATCTATACCTCAGCAACGCCAAGCGCATATGAAAAAGAAAGAAGCGAACAGACAGTCGAGCAGATCATCAGGCCGACAGGACTTGTTGACCCGAAGATCACGGTTCGCCCCGCGCGTGGTCAGGTGGACGATCTTATCCCGCGTATCGAAGAACGGGTAAAGAAAAAGGAGCGCGTGCTCGTGACGACGCTCACGAAGCGGATGGCCGAAGATCTCTCCGCTTATCTTGAGGAAAAGAAGATGAAGGTGAGCTATTTGCATTCCGACGTGAAAACGCTTGACCGGATCAAGATTCTGACCGACCTCCGAAAAGGAAAGATAGAAGTGCTTGTTGGTGTGAATCTTCTGCGCGAAGGATTGGACCTGCCGGAGGTCTCGCTCGTCGCGATCCTCGATGCCGACAAAGAAGGATTCTTGCGGAGCGAAGTTTCTCTCATTCAGACCATCGGTCGCGCGGCGCGCAACGTTGAAGGCGAGGTTCTTATGTATGCCGACAATATCACTGGCTCCATTGAGCGCGCCATAAAAGAGACCGATCGCCGCCGGAAGATCCAGGTTGCGTACAATAAGGAGCATCACATCACGCCGACCACGATCGTGAAAGCTATCACGGATATTCTGCCTCAGGTAGATATCGATAAGATATTGAAGCTCGAAACCCGGCCAGTGCCTAAATCAAAGACGGCACTCAAGGCGCTCATCGTTGACAAAGAGCGCGAAATGAAAGATGCCTCCATGCGTCTCGACTTCGAACTCGCCGCGATCCTGCGGGACGAGATCAAAGAGCTGGCCAAAAAGGCAGGGAAATAGGGAAAGTATCGAGATAAGATCTCGATACAAGATTATCCTATTTAACGGTGACCGTTACGCGGAGCGAAGGAGACGACGTGCTATAGAAGACGTAACTGCCGGGCGTAAAGCTCGAAGTATCGAAGATCTGCGATGTCGACGGTCCTAGAACAAAGGGAGTCGCATTCGAGGAATTGAGAAGTCGGTAGCCAGTGGAGTCGTGATTCACGAACGTAAGCTGCGTGCCGTGCACGACCGTGAGAGATGACGGCGAAAAGATCGCTCCTTGAATAGTGATGGTTGATGCCGGGATCTGCGCTTGTGCCGCGGTGATGATCGAAAATATCGGACCGGTCACCGGCGGATCACTCGGAGAATTGAACGTGAGCACGATACGGTACTGACCAGGAGCGACATCTTCTTTGAGTGGTCCGGTTTTGGTCATGAAGATATCCCGCGTGTTCCACGGGAACGTGGTTTGCGTGGGCAGTATCTGTTGCTGGATCCACCCAACGACCGCGCCGGTCGCTGCATTGACGAGGGAGATGGTTCCGTTCGGAGCGCCGGATGCGCGATTCCATTGAATGGTATGTTGGATCGTGGAGACCCACTGATCGTTCGCCACGGGAGAAGTGATGACCATTTTTGCGGTTGGCGAAACAGAAGATGAAGGAACAGAGCGTGAGGATGGCGAAGAAGGGGATGAAGGCGAGGATGGCAAGGAGGACGAAGTAATTGCGGAACTCGTGGGCGATGCCGGCGCGGTTCCTAACGGTCCCGCCGGTGACGATTTCATAAAAAGCCAAACCAGTAAACCCAGAACCAAAACGCAGACTATGATGCCACCGATTCGTAGATAATTTTGTTTATTTGTCATGCCTTAAGTATAGCAAAACCGGCCGTGTTACATGGAGAGTTGCGCGCTCACGCGAACGGGAGTTATGATGGCGGGATGGCGAAACAACGAAAAAGCAGGGTCATTTTTTGGGGTATCGGTATCGTGATCGTTTTGGCGGCCATTGTGGGCGCTTGCATCGTATATCCGGTTTCGACATGGAAAGGATTTTTTGACGGTTATACGGCGCCGATCATCCCGGCGGGCTGGATCAATTATCAAAATACTGATTACGGTTTTTCTCTTTCATATCCGGCGAGCTGGCAGTTTTCCACGAGTTCGCTCCAAAGCGACGTGCCGGCAATCCTGCTCGGAAATCCAACAGAAGGAACGACAACCTACACGCTCCGTGTTTCCGTGGCGCAAAATAACAGCGGCTTTTCATCGGCGGAATACGTGGCAGATATGCTTGCGCAGACAAAGGCGGAAGACGAAGCGAACGGAACGAACACACCCCAGCTTTCCGTGCAGTTCATGAGTTCGACGGCGTTTTCAGTGGACGATAATGATGGATACGAGCTGAACAATGTTTTCGAATTCGACCATAATGCCGAGCGGATCTACGTGGCGCATAACGATGAAGTTTTTATTTTCGATTTTCCGGTCGTGGACACGAACCCGAATATCGCATCGCCCGCGGACAATAACGCGGTTGCACATCAGATCGTGAAGACGCTCACATTCATTCCGCAAATTGAGAGCGGCGGCCTTCATAGTAACGATGTTTCGGTTGTTACCTCGTCTTCCTCTGCCACATCTACATCTCCGACGCACTGAACGTATCATGCGATTATTGAGATCGTATCTCCACGGGAGACACGATCTCGGTCGAAATTGCCGCGCGGGCGTAATCGTGTTATTCTCTTCCTACCCCCTAGAGAAGCCAGGAATGGGGCGATTTCTGTGTTTGTACGAAAACCATGCCACAGCACGATAAAATTATCATCAAAGGCGCGCGAGAGCACAATTTGAAGAACATCAATCTTGAGATCCCGCGGGATAAGATGGTGGTCTTTACGGGGCTTTCAGGATCGGGAAAATCGAGCTTGGCGTTCGATACGATCTTTGCCGAAGGCCAGCGCCGTTATATCGAATCATTGTCCGCTTACGCGCGGCAGTTTTTGGGACGTCTCGATAAACCGGACGTGGACGACATCGAGGGACTTTCGCCCGCGATCTCGATCGACCAAAAAAGCCATTCGGCGAATCCGCGTTCGACGGTAGCCACGATCACGGAAATTTACGACTATCTTCGTGTACTTTTCGCGCGCGCGGGGAAGCCGTTCTGTCCGCGTTGCGGTCGTGAGATAAAAAAGCTGACGACCGAGGAGATCGTGGATGTCGCGATCGAAATTTCGAACAAGAACGAGAGCAAAAAGAATCTGGTGATTTTGGCACCCATCGTGCGTGGCAGGAAAGGGGAATATTATCAGATGCTCTACGATCTTTTGAACGCGGGATTCAGCGAAGTGCGCGTGGACGGGAAATATCATCCGCTTCGCGAACGGATCGAGATGAGCCGCTACAAGGTCCATACGATAGAGCTTGTCGTTGATCGTATCCCGGCAGGGATGAACTTCAAAGAGAAGGACAATCGCTTGCGGCTTTCGGAAGCGATCGAATCGGCGCTCAAATACGGTGGGAACGTGGTGACGATCATTACCGATCAAGAGGTCGCGCTGTCGGCGCAATTCACCTGTCCGCACGATGGATTTTCGTTCCCAGAGATCGAACC
>Ga0302320_10010988_pt1 | contig 19240 bp, 11 predicted proteins | sample Bog_T0_3_FD_202130 | JGI IMG/M metagenome (GOLD analysis project Ga0302320, IMG submission 202130) | Peat permafrost microbial communities from Stordalen Mire near Abisko, Sweden - Bog_T0_3 | ecosystem: Environmental > Terrestrial > Soil > Wetlands > Peat | place: Sweden: Abisko, Stordalen Mire... | reverse complement strand
CCGGCGGGCACCATGCCGGGGAGCGGTCCCGCGGTGGATCCTTCCTTGGGCAGATCGGCATCGAGCGACATCGAGACGCTGACGCCTTCCCGCACCAGTGCCGCCGCGGCCTTGCGTTTGGCGGGGGGTGATCAGGTTGATGGTCCCCGCCTGGTCGTCTTTCCCCCATTTTCCCCTGTTAGAGAGTTCGGTCATCCACCGGTCGACATCTTCTTTGGTGCGGCCGCCGCCAGCATGGTTCTTCTCGTAATCGGCTCCATGACGAAATCCTCCTGCCGCGGCACCCGCGCGCGCCGGCCGAAGCCCTCACTCGCCGTACAGATTGGCGGCAATCTGGCCGGCCGTCAGGCTCAGCGCCGCCAGGATCGCTTTCGGCTGCTCGCCGCCCCCTGCCCGCGCTTTCGGCAACGAGAGGCTGACCGCCGCTTGCACAGTTCCCGCGGGACCGAAGATAGGGACCCCGAAGCAATGGCCGTCGGAGACGGATTCCTCCAGATCGGTGGCGAATTTCTGCTCCCGCACGCGCGCAAATTCCCGCTCCAGTTCGGCGCGATCCGTAATAGTATGCTCCGTGAACCGGTAAACGCCGCAGCTCCGCAGCAGCTTTTCGCGCCGCTCGTCGCTCTGAAAGGCCAGGATCGCCTTGCCCAGGGAACTGGCGTTGGGAGGAAGGATGTGGCCCACGATGTTGCTCATGCGGATCGGTTGCGGGCTCTCCACCATGGCAATCACTTCCATACGGTTATCGAACAGCGCTGCCATGCTGATGGTCTCCCGGAACTGCCGGCTCAACTGCTGCATCAGGGGAATCGCCACGCGCAGCAACCGCGCCACGGTTTGCGTGGCCACCACCGACTGCACGCCCGGCGCCAGCGAGTATTTGCCCGAATCGCTGGCCGTCAGACAGCCGGACGATTCCAGGGTTCGTAGCAGCCGGAAGGTGGATGTTTTCGACAACTGGAGGCGTTGCGCCACCTCGTGCAGGGCCATGGGACCGTCTCCGGCCTGGAGCACTCCCAGCATCTCCAGCGATTTGGCGACGGCGCGCGAGAAATACTGATCCTTGCCTCGGGTTTTCGGCGCCGGCGCTGGCGGCTTGGAGCGCGCGCCGCGCACCTCTTCCACTGACTGCCCACGTTTTGTGGCCACGTTTCATAATATCGAAATTGGTTGCGATAGTTCCAAAGTATGACGTTAATTCCGAAATGAGGGCCGGATTCGGTAGTATGATGGCGGCATGAGATCCGTCCTGCTCATGATTCTGGCCGCGGCCCCGCTGGGGGCGCAAAGCCTCCAGTTCGATCTCGCTCCCGGCAAAGCGGCGCCGGGGTTCCAGAAAGTGCCATCGGGGACGATGTATTCCGAGGAGGCCGGCTACGGCTTCGAAGACGCCGCCACCGAACCACCGTTCTATTTCTCCGTCCGCGTGCCCGAAGAGGGCAATTATCGGGTTACAGTGACGCTGGGCAACCCCGCGGCCGACTCGGTGACCACCGTCAAAGCCGAGTTGCGACGGCTCATGCTGGAGCGGGTGCGCGTTCCCGCGGGCAAGACCGAGACCCGATCGTTCCTGGTGAATGTGCGCACCCCACAAATTCCCGGCGGCGGCGAGGTGAGACTGAAAGATCGCGAGAAAACGACCGAGGCCCGGGCCTGGGATAACCGGCTCACGCTGGAGTTCACCGACGCGCATCCCGCGGTGCGCATGGTTACGGTGGAGAAAGCCGGCAACGTGCCCACGATTTACATCGCCGGCGACTCAACCTCCACGGATCAGCCGCGGGAACCGTTCAACAGTTGGGGGCAGATGCTGCCGCGCTTTTTCAGGCCCGAGATCGCCATTGCCAATCACGGCGAATCGGGCGAGTCCCTGCGCGGATTCCTGGGCGAGAACCGTTGGGCGAAACTGTTGAGCGTGATCCGGCCCGGTGACACCGTATTGATTCAGATGGGCCACAACGACCAGAAAGAGAAAGGCGAGGGCGTGGGCGCGTTCACCACCTACAAGAGCGATCTCAAACGCTTCATCGCCGACGCGCGCCAGCACGGCGCCACGCCGGTCCTGGTGACTCCCATGCACCGCCTGACCTTCGACGCCCAGGGCAAAATCATCAACAGCCTGGGCGATTACCCCGAAGCCGTGCGGCAGGCTGCCAAAGAAGAGAACGTGGCGCTGATCGACCTCAACGCCATGAGCAAGTTGTTTTACGAGGCTCTGGGCCGGGCGGACGCGCACCTGGCCTTCGCCGGCAGCGACACCACGCATCATGACAACTATGGCAGCTACGAACTGGCCAAATGCATCGTAGAAGGCATGCGGGATGCCAAACTGCCGGTGGTGAAATACCTGTACGACACCCCGCGCTTCGACCCAGCCCATCCCGACCCAGTGAGCAAGTTCGATATCCCCGCCGAGCCCTCGGGCAATGCGCCGCGGCCGTATGGTCAGTAAGAGAGCTATGCCCAACCGCGCCACCTTGATCGCGAGGTACTCATCCGGTCAATGAGATCGTTGCGAAGATCCCTCTCGTGGGATCTGATCCCAAGGAAATGACTCCCGGAGTTGAAGACCGCCATGACAAGCCGCACTGCCTCGCCGGCGCCACTCCTGGGCTTGATGGCCGGACTGTCGACTCGCCAATCACGCCGACAACGAAGCAGTTTACTCGGATCGCCCGGCCGAAGCGTCCGTTTCAGAGTGGGCCCATAAACACTCCGCAAAGGGCGCCTGGCGGCCATCGCCCGTTACTTCAAGTCGCCGAAATGCACCGCTTCGGGAACGCTCGGCACATCCAGTAACTGAATAGTGGTGGAGGGTCCCAGGTCCACCGGATTCCCCCACGCGCGCAGAGCCCACACAATTTTCTTGTCGGGCGTGATTTCCAGCGCCTGAACGGGAGCCGTGGCGGGATCCGCCGGGCCATTCCATTGATTGAACCAGGTGTTGATGAGGGTGTTTCCGTTGGGCAAGCGTTTGGCAATCTGCATGGAGTTGAACAGATATTCCGGCACGTCCGTGGGGGTAAACTCCCAGACCGGGGCGCCGGCGGGGTTCACCTCGCGAACCAGTTTCGCCCCGGCGATGAGGGTGTTGCCGTTCTTCAAACGCTCCGCCGACCAGGTCGCAGCTCCGGGTGTGTTCGACCAGAGTTCCTTACCGGTGGAATCGTATTCCACCACTTTATTCAAATCCATGTGCGCCACCAGCAGGGTGCCTGCCTCGGTAAGCCGCGCGTGACGGAAGTGCCCGTGTACGCTTTGCGGATTTCTCACCGGGAGCACAAACTCGCGCTCGATCTTGCCGGTGGCGATGTTCACCACCACGCACTTGGCAGGGTCGCCGTTTTGCAGATAAAGCACCTTGTCCTTGCCGATGGGCTGCGCGGTGTGGATTTCGGTTCCGGACGGTGCGTCGTAGTTCCAAAGCACTTTCTTGTTATGGTCGATCAGCTCCACGCCGAACTGGTGCGCGAACAGCACGTTGCCGTTCGAAAGCAGCACCGCATCGCTGATTTCGCCCTTGCCCGCAGGATCGTGAAACTCCCATGCGACCTTGCCTTTCCGGACGATATACATGTCCTCAGTCTTGGCCTCTCCGGCGTAAAAGAAATCGTGCTGCGCCAGGCCTTTGCCGGGCAGGACGCGGGGGAAGGCCGGCGCCGCGGCCGCGGGTTTGGCTTCCTGCGCCGCGCCTGGCGCGAGGGTCCACAGGAATCCAGCGGAAAGGATCAGCGGAATGAATAGCGTTCGTTTGTTGTTCATAGTAAATGTCCTCCCGATGCGCCGAATCGTCAACGATAGCGGTACAGCTTGACCTTCTGAATGGTGTAGCGGTCGCCGCCGAAATAGAGAGCTTTCCACGCCGGAGTCTCATCGCCGTTCAACCGGCGGCCGGGAACCCAGCGGCCGTTGACGTATTGGCCCTCTTCCACCGTAGCCAGCCCCACACTTTGCGAGGCGTCCGTGGCCGTCTCGAAGTTCACTTCCATGCTTCGGCCGACAATCACGTAGTCGTCCGGACCCAACTGGATAAGCAGGGCAGCTACCCGGTCCACGGGACCCGCGACGGGGGCATTCGGGTCTTGGCTGCGCGGCGCGAAGCGGGCCTCAATGGTGTAATCGCCCAGCCGCACCTTGGATCTCGGCGTTTCCTTATCGACCAGCACGGCCGTAATCTTCCCCAACCCCTGCCTTTCCAGAATCAGGGGAGCCACTTGCGACAGGATCTGGTAGCCTTTGGCGAGTTCACCGTCGGGGCTCGCCAGCCGGTCGATCCCAAATGGCGAGTAGCCGATGCCGTCGTACTTGCCGGCCGTGGCGATGGCCTGCGCCACACCGCGAGCATCGCCGCGGGACTCGGGGATGAACAGCGGGTTGCCGGATTGCGTGTACCAGGTGCACCAATCGTCGTAGTTCGGAACGTGGACGTCGGGCGAGAGAATGTCGATGGCGGGCCCTCCCGCCCGCCAGGCGTCTAGAACCTGCGGTAGCGGGCCGCCGCTCGGATATCCGCCGGGCTTGTCCTCAGTGGGTTTTTCCGGCCCCTGGCGCAGCCAGGTATTTACGAACATAGGCAGCGGATATTCGGCTTTGCCGGCCGCCGCCACATGGCCCACGTAGCGGGCGTAATTCCATGCCATGAACAATTCGTCGGTTTCCATGCCGGCGCCGAAGACCTCCGTCCAACTTCCGGAGGTCTTGAAACCGGCAGCTTCCCAGCGCTTGTGTAACTCGGGGATCAGCGTCTCCTTGTGCTTTTGGAGGTAGTCCAGGAATTCCTTCGGCACGGGAGCGGCGAACGCCTGGTTGGCCGCGGGCGAGTGGTCGCGCGCCGGGCCAAGAACGCCCACTTCGTTCTCCACCTGCATCATGATCACCGTGTGCGCGTCTCCATCCACTTCGCGAATGTGCCTCATCAGGGCAGCAAAGGCGCGCGCATCGGCATCCCGGTTGACGTCGCTGAGCGTGCTGAGTGTGGGCAGACCCTTGCCCTGCTCATCCTGGACCAGCGGAAACCGCTGCTGGTTGGTTTTCACCCACACCGGCTGGTACGTGGACTTGCCGTTTTTCCAGCTTCCGAACCAGAGCACGATCAGGCGCAGATTGTAACGGCGGGCATCCTGAATCAGCCCGTCGACCAGGCTGAAATCGAACCGGCCCTCCTCGGGCTCCAGCAATTCCCAGGAGACCGTGGCCAGCACGGTGTTGAGGTTGGTGGCCGCGATTTTGGGCCAGAGCGGCCGCATGTACTCCATGCTGGAGCCGCTGGAGTTGTTCAATTCCGCGCCCAGCACCAGGAACGGCTTCCCGTCCACGATCAATTGCGTGGCCGTCCCCTGTTTTTCAAGGTGCGGGATGTTGTTCGCGGGCTTCCCCTGCGAATGCGCCGCTGGCGGCGCCAGCGACATCAGAATTGCCGCCACAATCAAAGTTCTCAGCTTCATTTCTTTCGCAGCTCCTGCTTTACTTCGCTGGCGAGAAGATCGCTAAGGTCCAGCCCGATGGCGCCAGCTTTAATCGCAGCGCGTCCGACGGTCGGCGCGCCACGAGTCCGGAACGCCGAACCGGCTTCTATTCGTACCGGTAAACTACCACGCGGAGAATGGTATTCGGGCGGAGGGTAAGAATTTCGCCCTGGCCGATATCGTCGCCCCCGAGTTGCCGCACCACCACCCACTTGCCGTCGACGAACCTGCCTTCTTGCACAATGCCCAGCCCCACAATGGCCGGCCCGGGTGTATTGGCCGTAAATGCTACCCGGAAGCCGCCACCGCCCATATAGTATTCATCGGAGCCGTTGGCGATGAAGATCGCAGCCGCTTCCGCGGGCGCCGGCGCGCCACCTCCACGGCCGGTTTGCGCGGGCGGAACCGCCGGAGCTTGTGGCCCCCGTCCACCTCCCGGCGCCGGTGCAGGCTCGGGCGCAATCGGCACCCGGCCTCTGCCGGTATAGGTGAGTTCCAGCGTGTACTTCCCCAGTGCCACCCGTTTCGGCGGGTCGCCCTGGTTCATCCGCACCGTGGCGATGGAGTCCTTGCCCTGGTGCGCCGCAATCATAGGCGCCATTTGCGACACCAGGCGGTAGACTGCGGCCAGATCGCTCTCCGCGGTGACGCTTCTCTCGATGCCGAAAGGCGAATAACCGATGGCGCCGTACTTGCCGAACGCCGTCAGGACGTTGCCTGCGTTCGCCCCGGTTTCCGGGATGAAGAGCGGGTTGCCGTTGCGTGTGAAGCGCTCGCAGACCTCGTCGAAATACTGCAGATAAAGGTCCGGCGCCAGAATGTCGATCGCCGGCGCACCGGCGCGCCATACATCATGCACCTGCGGCAGAGGGCCGCCGCTGGGATACGTCCCCGGCCACGCCATGCTGGGTTGCTGCAGCCAACCGTTCACGTACATGGGAATGTTGTATTCCGCTTTGCCCTCGGTGACTACCTTGCCCACGTAGCGGGCGTATTGCCACGCCATGAAAATCTCGTCCACCGGCCAGTGCAGTTTTCGCCAGCCGGTCTGATACTCTTCCTGGCTGAGCGGCGGGCTATTGGTCTGGATCGGCATATCCACGCTATCGGGCTTGCCGGGGCCGAACACTTCCTCCCACGTTCCCGATGTCTTCGACCCGTTGGCGCTCCAGACCTCGCGGAGTTCCGGGGCCAGCGCCTCTTTATGCTTCTGCAGGTAATCCATCAGCTCTTTCGGCACGGGCGATGCAAAAGCCTTGTTGGCCGCTTCCGACCGGTCGCGCGAGTCTCGCAGCACGCCCACTTCGTTCTCCACTTGCATCATCAACACGGTATGCTGGTCATCGGTTTCCCGGATGTGCCGCATCAAGGCGCGAAAGGCGCGCGCATCCGCGTCCCGGCTCGCATCGCCGAACGTGCTCAGCAGTTCAATGCTCTTGCCGCCTTTGATCTTGATCCGAGGGAACCGTTTGTAGTCCTGCTTGACCCAGAGCGGAGGGTAGCTCGAAAGGCCGTTCTTCCAACTGCCAAACCACAGGAACATCAGCTTCAGGCGATTGCGGCGCGCTTCCTGGATGAGGCCGTCCACCAGTGCGAAATCGAAGTGGCCTTCCTCGGGCTCCAACTGGGCCCACGATACCGCCGCCAGCACGCAGTTCAGGTTGCCGGCTACCAACCTGGACCAGAGCGGTTGCATGTTCTCCAGGCTGCTGGCGGTGTTGTTGCCCAGTTCCCCGGTGAGCGCGAGGAACGGTTTCCCGTCCACCACCAACTGTGTCGCGGTCCCTTGTTTTTGCAGGTGCGGAATGCCCGCAGCGGTCTGTCCGTATGCCTGGACCGAGATCGCACTCACTAAGCATGCGAGTGCGGCGCAAGAAAACGAAATTGGTTTCATAATTTGACCGCTTTTCCCGGTCCACCAATATTGTACTTCCATTACCAAGCATTAAAGAACCGATTCTCTGTTATTGCACGGAAGCGCTCCGCCGGGCGCGGCCCTCTGGCCTATGCAACGGCAACGAAAACATTGCGCTTGGGACAGGCCGGGAGCTACCATTTGCTAAACGGCGGGCTCCCCTGAGACGGTCCCGCCGCCGTGCCCACCGCTCGGCCGCACCGGCGGGCAACTCGCATTCGCCGCAATGGTCTTCACTGTGCCTGACCGCGGGAGCTGGCTAGCGAAACGGATTCCAATTTAGCGCAGGTGGTTTCACCTGCCTTGTCTAGGAGGCTTGATGCAGCCATTCGGCCTGTCCCGCCGCGGATTCTGCGGCATGAGCGCCACCGTAGCCTCCGCGGGAACTCTCTCCTCCGCGGCATGGGCGCAGGCTGTCGCCGCCCGTGTGGGCGTGCAAGCAACCGATCTGCCGAACCTCCGCATCAAGGAAGTGAAGGCGTACGTCACCGGCTCCGGACGCCTTGCCTCGATCGTGACCGAGGGAGGAGTGGAAGGCAATTGCACGCTCCAAAATCAGGTCTTCCACGCCGATTGGGACATGCGGGGTTGGGTGGAGTACGCCAAGCGCATGCTGACCGGCAAAGACGCGCTGGATCACCTGCAGTTCACCTCTCAGTTCAGTCCGGTTCGACGGCACTACGGCCAGAATCCCTACGCATCGCCCATCGACATCTGCCTCTGGGACCTTCTCGGCAAGGCTCTGAGGCTGCCCATATACAGGTTAATCGGCGCCCAGAAGAATCGCGTTTCGGCATATGCCAGTTCGCAGCACATCGCCACCAAAACACCCGACCCCTATGTTGAAATCGCCTTGCAGATGAAAGCCGCGGGATTCCGCGCGTTCAAGCTTAATCCTCCGCCCGTAACGGCGAATGGCGACAGCCATTACCGGCTGGACATCGAAATCTGCAAGGCTTTGCGCAAGGCCCTGGGCGACGATTTCACTCTCATCCACCATGCCGTGGGAAACTACACGCGATTTGAGGCGATGGAGGTTGGCCGTGTGCTGGATGAGTTGCACTTCCGGGGATACGAAGACCCGCTGCCTTCTACCGACCTGGAAGGGCACGCGGAACTCAGCCGAACGCTGCAGACGCCGCTGATCGTGGGGGAATTCATGTTCTCGGTCTACGACTACGGTGAGTATGTGCGGAGAGATGCGGCTGGAATGTTTCGCTTCGTGGTGGACAACATCGGCGGAATCACGAGCGGGTTGAAGATCGGTGCGCTGGCGGAGTGTTTCGGCATGGAATGCTCTCCGCACGGCGTGGGGAACGTGCTGCACCAGGCGGCGCATCTCCATTGCGAACTGGCCATAGCCAACAGCGCTTTCGCCGAGGTCCCGGTGCCGCTGGGGGCGCGCGACAACCAGCCCTACATCAAGGACAAGATCGGCATCGGCAGCGATGGATACGTGGAAGCTCCGGTGAAGCCGGGGCTGGGTTATGAAATCGACCGGGCGGCACTGGACAATCTCACCACGCAGGTGGAACGTTGATGGCGCCGCCGCGGCTGAAAGGAATCAGGAGATTCATCATGAAACAGAAACTGATCCGCATCGGCATGGCGCTGGCCTTCTCCATATCTCCGGCTTTGGCGCAGAGCAAACCGATTCCGCAACTGGTGAAAAAGGATGGCAAGTTCCGGCTCATGGTGGACGGGAAGCCGTTCGTCATGCTGGGCGGGCAAGTAGGCAATTTCAGCGCGTTCCCGGAGATTATGGAGCGTTCCTGGAGCCGGTTCAAAGCCATGAACCTGAATACCGTGGAATATCCGGTCTACTGGAATGTGATTGAGCCGGAGGAAGGCAAGTTCGACTTCCGAGGGTTCGACCAGATTCTGCGCGGGGTGCGTTCGCAAGGCTTGCGCGCCGATCTGCTGTGGTTTGGGACCTGGAAAAACGGCGCCATGGACTGGACTCCAGACTGGGTGAAGTCGGACCCGAAGCGCTTCCCCCGCGTGCTGGATTCCGGCGGCAAGCCCATTCGCTCGCTTTCCCCCATGTCGAAGAGCAACGTGGAGGCCGACCAGAAAGCGTACTCGGCCATGATCCGGCACTTGCGCGAAATCGACGAAGCCGACCGCACCGTCATCATGGTGCAGGTAGAGAACGAGCCCGGGTCGCTGGGAAGCGTGCGCGACTTCTCGCCCGAATCCAACCGCTTGTTCGACGGGTTGGCGCCGGCTCAACTGGTCTCCGCGCTCAAGAAAAAGCCGGGAACGTGGAAGGAGGTTTTTGGCCGCATCGCCGATGAGGCATTCAACGCCTACTATCTATCCCATTACATCGACGAGGTGGCCAGGGCCGGCAAACAGATCTATCCCCTGCCTACCTATGTGAACGTGTGGAACGGGGGATACGGGACCAACGACAACTTCGAGAAGTTCGATCGCCCCGGTGAAACCTACCCCAGCGGAGGAGCCGTAGCGCACATGCTGGATCTATGGAAGGCGAATGCCCCCAACATCGATATGATCGCGTCGGACATTTACCACCAGAATCCGATCGCCTATCTTAAGATCCTCAACGACTATACACGGCTGGACAATCCATTACTGGTGGTGGAAACGGGGCGGGGCATTGCCGCCCGCGCCTTCTTTTACGCACTGGCGGATTTCTCGGCCATCGGCTTCGGACCTTTCGGCGTAGACGGGGGCGGTGAGGCACTACGGCCGGATATGGCCGCCATCGCCGCCGATTTCCGCGTGGTGCGATCGGCTCTTCCGATCATTGCCGGGTTGCAGGGAACGGAGAAATTGAAAGCCGCGGTGGAAGAGACCGGAACCGGGGCGCGGAATCTGATCTTCGGCAACTACGATGCCCTGGTGCGTTTCCGCCCACCGGGCAGACAGCCGGCGGGAAGTGTCGGAGCCGCCGCGGCTGCAGGTCCCGTGGAACCGTCGGCGCGGGCCTTGATTGCCGAACTGGGCCCCGACGAATTCCTGGTCATGGGCTTTGAGTCGTCGGTGGAATTCCGCCCCGTGCAGGGCTCGGCCTACACCGCCGCGCAGTTGCTCGTCGAGGAAACGGGCGAATATGTGGATGGTGTATGGAAGCCTTCCGCGCCGGGACTCAAGGCACAGGGCGATTATTCGGGGCCCCTGGTCAATTTACCGGCCAATGGCTCGATGGTGAAAATCAAGTTGATGAGCTATTAGACGCGCACGCAGGGCCCAAGGGGCACCCTCGACGGCGGGAACGGTTCTGGCGGCAGGAGCCTCGTGGGTGGGACGGGCGATCGTCCTTAATTGCCTTGTCTTCCGGGGTACGGCCAGAGAGAGACCCACAAGGCGATGGTCAGTCCCACGGGGCCGCGAAGCGGCAAACCTTGTCGGCGGCAGCTCACTCTTATTTCCGCACCGGGTCGCCGTACAGGATTCCTCTGCCGAATGTGCCCACGCAAACCCGGCCGTAATGCCTGGGGTCGCCTTGGCGAGAGATTATTCGGCCAAGCTAAACAACGCGATTGCCTTCTTGCACTTGGACCGGCGCCGCCGAGAGCGGAGTATGAATCGGGTGCGTCCCGGAATCGTACTCCGCCTCGTCGGACCTGCCGTTTCTACTTCTCGCCGTTGATCGTGAGGAGGGTCGTCTCGCTAGCATCGGTGACCGTGGTGGCCCAGAGTGAATTGGTGGCCCAAAGCGAATTGGTGGCCCAGAGCGAATTAGTGGCCCAAAGCGAATTAGTGGCCCAAAGCGAATTAGTGGCCCAGAGCGAATTAGTTCCGGTAACCGGAAGTGTGTAGCACACCGAACCGGAGACGCATAGCGGCCCGGTCACTCCGGTAGTGGAGTTATAGGTTGCGGCGGGCGAGAGCGCCGTCCCGGAGAACTTGGTCGTGTCCGCCAACGCCGCTTTGATGTCCAGATAGCCGGCGCCAACCGTGAACACGTCGTAATAGCTGGTGTACTTTACTCCCGTGGTGGCATCCGTGGCCACGCTCGACACCGGGAACGTCTTATAGGCGGTCAACATCAGCTTCGCCTTCACCTGATCGGGTGTTAGCGCGGGATTATTTTGTAGCAGAAGCGCTACGGCGGCGCTCACCACCGGAGTGGCCATGCTGGTGCCGCTCAGCACGTAATAGGAAGAAGTTCCGGTGCTGCTGCCAGGATTCAGGTAATAGTTCCCGGGGACATTGTTTTGGGTGTAGGTAGAGTCGAGATAAGTACCAGGCGCGTACACCGAGACTACCTGGTTTCCCGGCGCAACGATGTCCGGCTTGACGATGTGATCGACGACGGTCGGCCCTTTGGAACTGTAACTCGCCATGAGATCGTCGGTTCTGCTGGGTGTGCCCATATCTCGCATGGCGCCCACCGTGATCACATAAGGATCGTTGCCCGGCGCGGCAATGGTGCCGTAGCCGTTCGTCCCCTGCGTATTGTCGCGGCCGTCGTTGCCCGCCGCGACCACCACCACGATACCCGCTTTCCAGGCCGCCTCCACCGCCTGGCAAAGGGGATCCTTGGTGTAGCTCTCATACACCGGGCGCCCCAAAGACAAGTTCATGACCCGGATGTTGTAAGTGGACTTCAGAGCGATCGCCGCATCGATCGCGGCAATCACGTTGGCGTCGGTGCCGTTGCCTCTCTGATCCAGTACCCGAAAGTTGACGATTTTCGCCCCCGTTGCGAGGCCCTGGAGGTTGCGTATAGAGCCGTAGCTCTTCGAGGCAGCGCCGTTCCCGGCGATGATGCCCGCTACATGTGTTCCGTGCCCATAAGCGTCCTGAGTCGTATAGCCTGACCAGCTCCCACCGTATTCAATGGTGCTGCCGGTAAGATCCTGGCCCATGGCCACTCCGCTGTCGATCAGGGCGACCCCGATTCCAGCGCCGGTAAGACCTATATTCCAAGCTGCGGAGGCATTTACCCCCGCGGCTACATTGTCTATCGATCCGCGAAGGCTCCGATTCGGTGAGATGTAGACGACTTCGGGTTCGGAAGCCAAACTCTCAAGGGCGCTCACGGGGATCGAATAGACCCCGGACTTGACGAGCGGCAATTCGGACCTGAAGGAGCCACCGTGGTTTCTGACCATGTTGTGATGGGCTTCCGTCGGCGGGTGTGCGAACTGCACGATGACTTCGCCGGTGGACTGTGTGGCGGCGGCGGCCAAGTCCTTGGAGATTTTTGGATTCGCTGCAAACGCCAGGTTGGCCAGGAGCGCGCAGCAAAGTAACTGTATGGTTGTGTTTTTCATAGTTTTTCTGTGCAAAACGGCCCATTCGCGATTCTCATGGGCTCTTAAGGGTCTTATCGGCAGCGATTTTCGGTTCGCCACTGTATTTCGCGAAGGATTTGCACCTACTCCGTCAGATTCAGGCGGGACGAAAGTCCGGTTGGCTCAGGTGGCCGCAACATCTGTGTGCGGCGCCCGTTGCTTGCACAAGCCCTCTCAGGCTATTGAGGCCGGCATCGGAGAGAAGCGCTCGATGGTTTCCAGCAGCTCGGACGGCTGCATCGGCTTCGATACATAACCATCCATTCCCACCTGTAGGCAACGCTCGCGATCGCCTTTCATGGCCATTGCGGTCATGGCGATAATCGGCAAGTGTCCGCCCGTCCGCCGCTCTTGCTCCCGAATGGCGGCAGCGGTCTCAAAACCGTCCATTTCGGGCATCTGCATGTCGGTGAGCAGAAGATCGAACCGTTCCCGCGCCAAACGCTCCAGCGCCTCCCTGCCATTGCCGGCAACTTCGACGGAATGGCCTCGTTTGCCGAGGATCCGCACGGCCAGGATCCGGTTGACCGCGTTGTCTTCCGCCAGCAAGATACGCAAGGGCTTTTCCGCCTTGGTCTTAACCGCCAACCTGGAGGCAGCCGGTAAACCGGGATGAGCGGCGCCGGGAACGTCTGCAAATGCGCGCAGAACTGCGTTCCGCAGGTCGTCCGACGAAATGGGTTTGGTCAGGCAAGCCGCCAGCGCCAGTTTGCGGGCCCGCGCGACGTCTCCGTTCTTGTCGCTGGAGGTGAGCATCACCATGGCGGCGCCAGGACAGCACGCCAGATGCCGCAACTCCTCGATCAACTGGAATCCATCCATTTCCGGCATGTTTCCATCGGTTAACACCATCGAAAACGGAAGGCCCTCGTCCCGTGCACAACGGGCCAATTCGAGAGCTTTTTGTGCGCAATGGGCGATGGCGGGCTGCATGCCCCAAAGCTTGAGGGTGTCTCCCAAAACACGCCGGTTGGTGGAATTGTCGTCCACCACCAACACACGCTTACCAGCCAGTTCCTGGAGCCGCGCCGGTTCCTGGGTTTCGATCTGCCTTCCGGAAGCGAAACAGGCCGTGAAGTGGAACTCGCTGCCGCGTCCGGGCTCGCTGTCCACCCAGATTCGGCCTCCCATCAGATGGACCAATCGCAGCGAAATCGCCAAGCCGAGGCCGGTACCTCCGAATTTCCGGGTGGTTGAATTATCGGCTTGGGAAAACGCTTCGAAAATCGCATCCTGTTTGTCCCGTGGAATGCCGATTCCCGTGTCGCGGATAACGAAATGCAGCCAGATACCCGGTTCCTTTGCCGCCGCCACCTCTACCCGCAATACGATCTCTCCTCGGGCCGTGAACTTGATCGCATTCCCGATGAGGTTCATCAGGATCTGGCGAAGGCGAAACGGATCTCCATTGAGAAACCGCGGCACATCGGCGTCGATGTCGCACACGAGTTCCAGACCCTTTTCATGCGCTCTGAAAGCCAGCGGTTTCACGCCCTCGTGCAGGTTCTGGTGCGTGGCGAAGTCGGTCGGGTCGAGTTCCAGCTTCCCGGCTTCGATTTTCGAGAAGTCGAGAATATCGTTGATGATGGTCAATAACGAACCGGCCGAACTCTTGGTCAGGGTCAGATATTCGTATTGTTCGGCAGTCAGATCGGTTTGCAAAGTGAGTTCGGTCATGCCGAGAACCCCATGCATCGGGGTGCGGATCTCGTGACTCATGTTGGCGAGAAATTCGCTCTTGACGCGGCTGGCCCGCTCGGCGGCTTCCTTGGCCTCAATCAGGTCGTGTTCCGCCCGTTCCCGTTCTTCGATCTCTTTGGTCAGTTCCCGGGTCCGTTCCTCAACGCGTTGGGCGAGAACCTTCTCCCGGCGGCGCGACTGCTTGACCCTGAGGGTATGGGCGGTCGCCAGAAGCCCTAGAACGCTGAGCCCCAGTAGCGAATAAAACCAAACCGTCTCTCGAAAGTGCGGCTCCAGAGTCACCTCCAGAGAGGCGCCCTTGGAATTCCAGATTCCGGCGCCATTTCGGGCGATGACCATAAACCGGTAGTTTCCCGGAGGAATGTTGGTGTAATACGCCGTTCGTCGGCTTCCGGCCACCACCCAGTCGCGATCGAACCCGTCCAGCTTGTACCTGAACAGAATCTTGCCGGGAGCGTCGAAATCGAGCGCCGTATAGTCAAACTCCAGATCGCCCCTGCCGGGAGGTATCCGTAAAGACAACCCGGGAGCCGCAATCCTCCCGTTGATTGCCACCCGTTCGAGGTATACGGGAAAAGACCGGTCGCTGACGGCTAATTTTCGCGGATCGGCCGAAACCACGCCTTTCATCGTCGGAAACCAGAGTTGGCCGTCATGGGCCTTCCAGGCAGCCGGTTGGAAGGCGCCGTTGGCCTCCTCGCTTTCCATTCCATCCGTCCGGCCGTAGGCAACTGCCTCCAGGGACCGGATCTTGCCCTTGGCCAATCTATCCAGCTGGTCCTTGCTTATCCGAAAGACTCCTTTGTTGCCGCTCATCCAAAGATTCCCGGCGCCGTCGTCCAGAATGGCGAATATCGCATCGTCGGGGAGTCCCTGCTCGGTCGAATAAACCGTAACCTTGCCGTCTTTCAGCCGGTTCAGCCCGCCGCCGTTGGTTCCAATCCAGAGCGTTTGGTTCGAGTCCTCAAAGAGGGACATGACGGTCGAGTTCGACAGGCCGCCAGCCGTTCCATAAACGGAAAATTTCCCGTTGTGGAGCAGGTTCAGGCCTCCCTGGGTGCCGACCCACAGATCTCCCCGCGAATCCTCCAGAATGGCGACCACGTGGTTGTTCGAAAGGCCCTGCTCGGTAGTGAAGTTGGTGAAGTGGCCGTCCGCGAACCGGCTCAGTCCGCCCGTGGTCCCGATCCAGATGCCGCCATCGCGAGCCTCCTGCAGCGCCTGCACGCTGTCGCTTGGCAAACCGTTAGCGGTCGTATAGACCTTTATCTTCCCATTGACGATCTGGTTCAGCCCTTTGCGCGTCCCCGCCCAGATGTCGCCGCGGCCGTCCTGGCAAACTGAGAAGACCAGGTCGTTGGAGAGCCCCTCCTTTTGAGTGAGAGGGGTGAACCGGCCGTTCCGGAACCGGTTAACGCCACCGTGGGCCGTTCCCACCCAAATCGTTCCGGAACGATCCTCAAAGACGCCCAGCGTGACGTCGTCGGAAAGCCCCTGGACGGACGTCCAACTGGTGAACATGCCGTCGGAAAGGCGGCGTACCCCCCCGCCCATCGTGCCGATCCAAAGGTCTCCGGAGCGGTCTTCCTCCAGCGCCCATACGTCGGAGCTTCCCAATCCATTCTCGTTGTTATAGGAGCTGAAACCTTCTTCGGTCAGACGGCTCAACCCGGCGCCAATCGTGCCGATCCACAGAGTTCCGGACCGATCCTGCAGGATTGTACTGACAATGTTGCTGCCCAGGCCGTTCTTGGTGGTGAGATTAGTGAATTTCCCGTCCTTCCAGCGGCTAATTCCGCTGCCCGACGTGCCGATCCACAATCCTCCCCCGCGATCCGGGTAGAGAGCGTGAATATAGTCGCCCGGTAATCCGTCGGCCGTCCGGTAGACCGTGAACTTGCCGTCCGCCAGGCGGTCCAGACCGTTGTGGGTGCCAATCCAAAGAGCTCCGTCAGCGTCCTGGGCGAACGCGAACACGGAGTTGTCCGACAGCCCATCCCTGGTAGTGTAATGCCGGAATTTGCCCTGCCAATACCTCGCCACGCCGTCACCGTCCGTGCCTACCCAGACCGCGCCGGACCGGTCGACGTAGAGCGCCTGAGCGCTGTTCGATTGACCCAGGCTCTCGGAGACGGCTAAGAATTCTCCTTTCCGGTATTGTGTCAAGCCGCCGCCGTCGGTGCCGATCCACAGAGTTCCCTGGGCATCCTCCGCGAGAGCTCGCACTACGTTGCTCTTAAGCTCAGGGGTGTTCTTGCGGTCAAAGACCGCGAATCGCACGCCGTCGAATCGCGCCAGGCCGAGTTCCGTGCCGAACCACATATAGCCATCGCGGGTCTGTAGAATCGCCGGCACCGTAGTGTGCGGCAGCCCCTGCTCCGACCCCCAGGCCGAATGCGCGTATTGCTTTATGGTTTTGTGGGGATCGAGCGCCGCCGCCGGAAACGCCAAGACAGTCAACCACCCTGCCCAGAGCAGCATGGCTCGCGGCTTGATACTTGGAGAATACATCGGTTGTTGCCGAGGGCCCCTGCGATCGAACGGCGCCCTTCGACCTTTCCGCCATCATTCATATCGGCGAGTTTTTCGAAAACTTCACCCTGGAAGGAATAGGATTGCTGCCTTCAGGCGGGCGGTGCTGTCCCGGATGGGCTCAAGCGAAGTTCGAGAGAGCGCTCTTTCCTCCGCCACTTCCGGGGCTCTAGCAAGCGGGTTGTTGACGAAGGCCTCGGTCATCGAACGACGCCTTCAGACCTTTCCCTCATCATTCATACCGGCGAATTTTTCGAAAATTTCACCCTAATCCGAGGAGGATTTCCCGGCCGGGTTTTGGGCACTGACGGGGATCAGGAAGGCTACGCCGATCAGGACGGACACGAAAACTACGGCAAAGACAGGACGTGCGGACATGGCAGCTCCTTAAAAGATTTCAGAATCTGGAAGCCTTATTGTATGGGACGGATGCATGATGCACAAATTCACCGTTTATTTCGCTTGGCGTATTGGCATTTCATATGTATAGGTCCTAAGATTATGAATACTGGCGATCGATCTCGACAGGCAAAAGGAGCTGACACACAAGTGAAACGCTTTATGGTTGGCATGGCCGCAGTCATCGTTTTGGCCTCGTTCTTCATTTTCCTGGTAATGGCGGCGGACCTTCCTCCGTTGAATGACGGAAGCGACCACGGCGATCCGCCGTATCTGACCGAGAGCGGGTGGAAACCCCTGCTGAACGGCAAGGACTTGAGTGGCTGGGAACTGGCGGATCCCAACAAAAAGGGCAAATGGCTGGCCACCAGCGCCGTCATTTGGGGAGGCGTAAACAACCCGACGAGTTTGGTGGGTGTGGCCAACAGTCCCGGCGACCGCATCGTGAACACCGACGTCGATCCCGCCGGAAACGCATCGAACATCTATACCACCGAGAAGTTCGGCGACTCCGAAGTTTATGTCGAATTCATGGTGGCGGCCCACTCCAATTCCGGATTCTTCATGCATGGACTGTATGAGACCCAGATCTGGGATAGCTGGGGGTTTACACCGCGCCTGGCTACCGACCAATGCGGCGCCATGTACCATTACCAGGGCGGCCCCATCGATGGCGAGGACGGCGGCATCACGCCCAAAGTGCGGGCTGACCGGCCCCCCGGGCAGTGGCAGTCTTTTCACTACTGGTTCCAAGCCCCGCGCTTCGATGCGTCGGGTAAGAAAATAGCGAATGCCAAGTTCATCCGAATTCTGCACAATGGCCAGTTGATCCACGAGAACGTCGAGAGGCGGGGACCGACCGTGGCTACGCTGAAGATCCCGGAGGCGGCCACCAATCCCATCGGGCTCCAGGGCGATCACGGAGCCGTGGCTTTCCGCAATATCTATATCCGGCCGCTGCAGCCATTCTCGGGCAGTCCGGCGCCAGACTTGCAGCCCACGGGGCAAGCACAGGGCCAGGGCGGCGGACGGGGGCGAGGCGCACTACCGCCGGCGCCGCCGAAGAAGTAGAGCGGTCAGGTATGGAACGGAGTCGAGTAAGGAGATTGTTCTCATGAGTGCCAACGAGTCATTGAAAGAGGGGCTGTCCCGGCGTACGGCGATTGCCGCCGGCCTGGCGCCCCTGATTGTCCCCCGTCATGTCCTGGGCGGCCCGAATTATCAGGCGCCCAGCGACAAGCTGACCATCGCCGCCGTGGGCGTCGGCGGAATGGGCAAGAATTACCTGAATGGCTGCAAGGACGAACAAATCGTGGCTTTGTGCGACCTCGACCACGAGTTCGCCGCGCCAGTCTTTAAGACCTATCCGGGCGCCAGGGTCTATAAGGATTCCCGCGAGATGTTCGACAAGGAACAGAAGAACTTCGACGCCCTGATTGTCGCCACGCCGGACCACTGGCACTCTCACCTGGTGCTGGACGGCCTGGCCATGAACAAGCACATCTATTGCGCCAAACCGATCACGCACACCATCGCCGAGGCGCGCAAGGTTAAGGCCGCATGTCTGGCTTCCAAGGTCACCACCAAGGCCAGCATCCAGGATTCCCGAACCAGCTATGCCCGCGCCACCACCGAATTGCTGCTCACCGGCGCGATCGGCCCAATCCATGAAGTACATATCTGGACCGGCACGTACAGTCCCAGCGGACTGGCGCGCCCCGAAGCCCAGACGCCGCCCGTCGGGATGGATTGGGACCACTGGTGCGGCCCGTCTCCGTTCCGCCCGTATCACAAGACCTATCACTACGGCAACTGGCGCCCCTGGTGGGACTTCGGCACCGGAACAGTGGGCGATTTCGGCTGCCACACGCTGCAGATGTTTCACGACGAACTGGAAATGGCTGCGCCCGATTGGGTGACCGCGACGGATTGCCAGGCGTTCTCGCTGGCGGGGCGCG
>Ga0302320_10010985_pt1 | contig 19242 bp, 15 predicted proteins | sample Bog_T0_3_FD_202130 | JGI IMG/M metagenome (GOLD analysis project Ga0302320, IMG submission 202130) | Peat permafrost microbial communities from Stordalen Mire near Abisko, Sweden - Bog_T0_3 | ecosystem: Environmental > Terrestrial > Soil > Wetlands > Peat | place: Sweden: Abisko, Stordalen Mire... | reverse complement strand
GCCGCCCTCAACTACGCCCTCGAAGGCATGACTGAAGATGTCTACGTCGGGATCGACGCAGATACGGTGATCGCCACTGACGCCATCTCCAAGCTCATCCCCCACTTTGAAGACCAAAGAATCGGCGCAATGGCCGGCAACGCAAAGGTCGGCAACCGCGTCAATCTCTGGACCCGCTGGCAGGCCCTTGAATACATCACCAGCCAGAACTTTGAACGCCGTGCTCTCGACCTCTTCCACGTTGTGACAGTCGTTCCCGGAGCCATCGGCGCGTGGCGGACCGCTGCCGTCAAAGCCGCCGGCGGCTACCCCGTCAACACCGTCGCTGAAGACGCTGACCTCACCATGAACCTCCTCGAACAAGGCTACCGAGTCGACTACGAAGACCGGTCCCTCGCCTATACCGAGGCCCCGATTGACATGCAAGGCCTCATGCGCCAGCGCTTCCGCTGGTCCTTCGGCACCCTGCAGGCCGTCTGGAAACACCGCGCCGCATTCATCCGAAACAAGGCCATGGGACTGTTCGCCCTGCCCAACATTCTCGTCTTCCAGATGTTTCTGCCCCTCGTCTCACCGTTCATCGACCTCATGTTCGTCTGGGGCATAGCCAGCTACTTCGTCGATCGCTACTACCACCCTGAAGCCGCCTCCGCTGCCAGCTTCGACAAGCTGCTCGTCTTCTTCCTCGGCTTCCTCATCATTGACTTCATCACCTCCACCATCGCCTTCTCGCTTGAGCGCCGCCACCCCGCCAACAAAGGCTCCGGCTGGCTGCTCTTCCACATCTGGCTCCAGCGCTTCGCCTACCGCCAGGTCTTCTCCATCGTCCTCTTCAAAACCCTCAAGCGCGCCATTGACGGCAAGCCCTTCAACTGGGACAAGATCGAGCGCACCGCCCAAATGAGCAAAGCCACCGAAGCCCTCACCGAAACCCCGTAATCATCGCTTGGGCACTGCACCCTGTCCATCGATTTTTTCTAGAAGCCCGACCTGAATGGGGCCGAAGGTTTTGCGATCCAGGAAAGCGCCAGAGTTTGCGAGAGTTTTCGCAATCGTGACAGGGAACACGCGCGTTGGGTGCAATTCACGCTATATATAATTTGTGTGTGTGCAGGCTGGGCCTGCCGACGGCAGGATTGACGGCAGGAATGCGCGCCGCGCGAGAGGGCAACCATGGAGCAGACAGCGGTTTCGGTTTCAGACCAGGTGAGGGAAGTTGTGCAGGCCGTTGTGGAGGCGCTGCAGGTGCCGAAGGGCGAGGAGCTTTCGCCGCTCGTGGCGGCCAACTCCTTTGAGGCCGATGCTCTGCGTGCAGAGATTATTCGCGTGGGTCGGAAGCTTTGGGAGCGCCAGTACGTGGACGGCAATGGCGGCAATATCAGCGTGCGGCTGGGGTCGAAGTATGTGCTTTGCACGCCGACGATGCTGAGCAAGGGCGACTTGGAGCCGGCGGACATCTGCCTTTCAGATTTGGAAGGAAATATTCTGGCCGGGGACCGGTCGCGGACCAGCGAACTGCTGCTGCACCTGGAGATTTACAAGGCGAACGCGCAGGCGCGGGCGGTGCTGCATTGCCATCCGCCGTATGCAACGGCCTTTGCGGTGACCGGGACGATTCCGCCGAATGGGCTGATTCCAGAATACGAGGTGTTTATCGGGCCGGCTGCGGTGACTCCTTATGAGACGCCGGGGACGCAGGCGTTTGCGGAGACTGTGCTGCCGTTTGTGAAGGACCACAACACAATACTGCTGGGGAACCACGGGATTGTTTGCTGGGCAGACACCGTGACACACGCGGAATGGCTGGCGGAGATTCTGGATACGTATTGCAAGACTTATCTTATCGCGAAGCAGATTGGTGAGCCGCTGAAGTTTATTCCGGACAGCAAGATCGAGGAGATCCTGTTGCTGAAGCGGCGGTTGGGATTCCCAGATGCGCGGTTGGGACAGATCGCCGACAAGGCGGATGCGGGCGAGGGCAAGCATTCGGCGGAGCTCGACCAGCTTGTGGAACAAGTGGTGGCGCGGCTGGAAGGCCGGTAACCACCCGCCACTTGCGGTGGGCAGAGGGCGTTTGCGCGGCAGCGATGCGATCTTCCACATGGCCGCGTGATGGGAGACAAGCTCAAGGCGAGGGGGAGAGCGAAGACTGTGCTACACTGGGTTTGCGCTCAGTGATTTGGCCGTGAGCGGCGGTTTGCCTTTGAAGGCAAGTTTGCCTGGCACAGATTTCCCCCAAGCCCCTACAGCGTGTACCCCTTGAGTCTCCTGCCCGGTGACTCTGCGATGGACCTTGAACGGGTTCAGCACTCCAATATTTTGCCCCCTTGAATGGGCTTGGCGAGTTGGATTGGCGCAGATGAAAATCGGGAAAAGCGGGAGCGGGTAGTCGAGCGGCAATGAGCCGTTTGGCAAACTAGTAGCGTGTGGCAGCTCCGGGCCGTTAGCGTTCTCGCTTTGAATGCTTTTTGGCCAGTCCCGTGGACGTTTTTGGTTCTCCCTTACGCATATCGATAAGCGGGCTCGCGCCTGAAAGCTTTAGTGTGCGCGCCTCATGACTGGTTCCGATTGCAGGCCTGCCCAGGATGGCGGCTCGCGGAACACTTAGGAATTTGAACACTTTGACGACACAGTTTTCGCAGTTTTCTCTTTCGGCCCCGCTGATGGCGCGGCTTGACGCTAACAAGTTTGAAACCCCGACTCCGGTGCAGGCGGCTTGCATTCCCCCAGCACTAGAAGGCCGCGACGTACTGGCGACGGCACAGACGGGAACAGGCAAGACGCTCGGCTTTCTGATTCCCATTGTGGAGCAGTTGCAGAAGAGCGAGACCAAGGGCGCGCAGGCGCTGATTCTGCTGCCGACGCGCGAGTTGGCGATGCAGGTAGAGACGGCATTTCGCACCATCCGTACCAGCTCGGCGCAGACCGTTGCGCTGGTGGTGGGCGGGATGGCGGAAAGAACCCAGCTTGAAGCGATTCGCCGCGGGGCGCGGCTGATTGTGGCTACGCCTGGACGGCTTGAGGACTTCTTGAAGCGCAAGCTGGTTCGGCTGGACGGGGTGAAGATCCTGGTGCTGGACGAGGTTGACCGGATGCTCGATATGGGCTTCCAGCCTGCGATTGCGCGCATCGCCGGCATGCTGCCAACGGAACGGCAGACGCTGTGCTATTCGGCTACGCTCGAAGGCTCGGTGAAAGAAGTGGCGCGGAAGTATCTGAACAATCCAGCGCGTATTGAGATTGGTTCGATCTTGAAGCCGGCGGAGAATGTGGAGCTGCGCACGTTTGAAGTGGAGCCGGACAAGAAGCAGGAGCTTCTGGAACACCTGCTGGGCGCAGAGACGGGGAGCTTTCTGGTCTTTGTGCGGACCAAGCACGGAGCGGATCGCGTGGCGCGGAGACTGGTGAGATCGGGGCATTCGGCGACGCAGATCCATGGCGATCGTTCGCAGGCACAGAGGAACCAGGCGCTGCGCAGCTTCAGCGAAGGACGGCACCGGGTGCTGGTGGCGACCGACGTGGCGGCGCGCGGCATCGACGTGGCCAACGTGGCGCATGTGATCAACTTCGATATGCCCAAGGTTGCGGAGGACTTTGTTCACCGTGTTGGGCGGACGGGGCGGGCCTCGGCGCACGGAGTGGCTTCAACCTTTGCGGGGCCGGCGGAACGGAACGACTTGCGCAAGATTGAGAAGACGCTGGCGATCTCGATGAAGCGGTTTCGGGTGAGGTCGGCGGATTTGAACGCGGCGTAGAAGCAGCTGCTAGCTTTCAGCTCTCAGCTTTCAGCTCGTCGTCTCCCAGGTCTCAGAAGCGAGACCTGGGCCACCCGGCCCGGCTCTCCGGTTGCAATGGCGAGACCCTTCGACTCCGCTCAGGGCAGGCTCTGGGGCAACCTGGTGCGTATCGTGAATTTGGTCTCTTGGCTTCCCACCCATCGCTAGGAAAAAGCGATGGATGGGGCACCCTGCAGTTTGTAGCTGCCTGCTTTCAAAAGAACTTGTGCTTCACTTCGGGCGGAGAGGATTCGCGTGGGGTGGGGCACTTGCCGTTTTGGGACGGGGTAAGTTTTCTAGCGCCGATTTTGGAGCTTTTGACACCTGGGCTTCGCGTCAGGGGCGGTTTCGCGGCTAAGACTCTCCGGATACGCCACTTTTCATTGACTCTGTATCTGGATTCGGGTATTCTGGAGACCTTGCGCGGTGTTGCGCCTGGGGTCTGTGTGTAGGGGTTTCGATTGACAGGTCATCGTCGATGAGGCTTTCATCCGGACCGGCTGGTTGATGCCCTTGATGGGGGTCGGCTGGAACAGGCCTACCGGTTGCTGGATGTGCGGATTTCGGCGCGAGTCCAGAGCCAGTGCCCCTTACAGGGCTAGCCCCCGCAGTTCTCACCCGAACAGGATTGTTTGGAAGTGGGTAGATTGAAGGCCCTTGCGTATTTTGCATGGCCGAATGCGCTTGTTGCGCGCGGGTTTTGGTTGAGATCGAGTATTGTGGCTTCCCCAGGGCAACGCTGAAAAGAGTTGGACCGGGCCAGGATTTGAAGATGGTAGTCAGAGGGTAGGAGAGAGATGGGCACCTTTGTTCCGAGCGGCAAGAATATTGCTCGCAAGTGGTTTGTAGTGGATGCCAGCGGACAAACGCTGGGGCGGTTGGCGACGAAGGCTGCCAGCGTACTTAGCGGCAAGCTGAATCCTCAGTATGTGCCGTACATCGACATGGGCGATCACGTGATCGTGATCAACGCGGAGAAGGTTCGACTGACCGGCCTGAAGGCCGAGAGCAAGCTTTATCGCCGCTATACGGGATTTCCGGGCGGATTGCGCGAGGAGTCGTTTGTTCGGCTCTTGAACCGCAAACCGGAGGCGATTTTGGAACAGGCGATCAAGGGGATGTTGCCGAAGAGCAAGATGGGCCGTCAGATGGCGACGAAGCTGAAGGTTTATCGGGGCGACAAGCACCCTCACCAAGCGCAGGGGCCGGTGGCGTTGGAAGTGGCTTAGAAGCAGGGAACAGGGAATAGGGTTTTGGCCGGGATCGGAAGATCCGGCGGAGAGAGCGGAGAATGGCAGATCTGGTTCAGTATTACGGGACGGGACGGCGCAAGACGGCGATAGCCCGGGTGTTTCTTCGTCCCGGCACGGGCGAGTGGAAGGTCAACGGCAAGGCATTCGACGAGTACTTCGTAACCGAGCAGCAGCGTGTAGCTGCCAAGCGGACGTTGGCTCTTGTTGAGATGACCGGCAGCTTCGACGTGGTGACCACGGTGAAGAGCGGCGGCGTGGCAGCGCAGGCCGACGCAGTGAAGCTGGGCGTTGCCCGCGCACTGATCGAGTTCAATCCTGAACTGCGCAAGACGCTGAAGGCCGAAGGCCTGTTGACTCGCGACTCGCGCATGAAGGAACGCAAGAAGTACGGGCAGAAGGGCGCTCGTGCACGGTTCCAGTTCAGCAAGCGGTAAACCGCTTGCAGGGATCAGGTTTCAGAGATCAGAGATCAGTTGTTTGCAATTTGGCTCTGAAACCTGATCTCTGCACTCTCGCAATACCAATTTCCCGCGGTTGCGGGATCAATCCGGGGCAGGGTAGGACCGGCCCGGATGCACATCAATAAGGAGGCCCATTGGCCACGATCACAATGAAGGAGCTGCTCGAAGCGGGTGTTCACTTCGGGCATCAGACGAAGCGCTGGAATCCAAAGATGAAGGAATACATTTTTGGGGAGCGCAACGGGATTTACATCATCGACTTGCAGAAGACGCTGAAGCTGTTCAAGGACGCGTCGAAGTTTGTCACCGAGCTGTGCGCTGGGGGCAAGACGATCTTGTTCGTCGGCACCAAGCGGCAGGCGCAGGATGCGGTGGCTGAAGAGGCCACACGGGCTGGGATGCCGTACATCAACCAGCGCTGGCTGGGCGGCCTGCTGACCAACTGGGTGACGGTGCAGAAGAGTGTAAAGCGGCTTCAGGAACTGGATGAGATGGCCACGGATGGGCGCTACGAGCTGCTGACGAAGAAGGAAGTCATCAAGTTAGAGCGGGAGCGGAAGCATTTACAGGCTAATTTGGCCGGCATCAAGGCGATGAAGCGGTTGCCGGATGCGCTGTTTATCGTCGACTCGAATAATGAGGCGATCGCCGTGAAGGAAGCCCGCAAGTTGGGGATTCCGGTGGTTGCGGTGGTGGATACGAACTGCGACCCGACGGTTGTGGACTATGTGATTCCGGGCAACGACGATGCGCTGCGCGCGATCCGTCTGTTTACTTCGAAGATCGCCGATTCGGCTGCCGAGGGCGTGAACCTGGTGGGCGACAAGGCATTTGCCGAGGAGTTGCCTATGCCAGTGGCCGAAGAGGCAGTGGCTGCGGAAGCGGCACCGGCTGAGGAAGTGGACCTGGAAGCGGCACTGGGCGGCGGAATTCGCAAGGCTCCGGCAGCGGTGGAGACACTGGACGAAGCCGAAGTGGCGGGTGGCAGCCTGTAATCAATCTGTCGCACAGAAGTGCGGATCATGAGAGAAGCGTGGCCGCTAGTGTTGAGTGCCACGCTTTTCTTATGCCGCAAAGCTGGCCGGGTGGGGAAGTGTTCCCGGTGACGGTGTGGGGTCTGGACGAGTGGACGGGGAAGATCGGCTAAGAGATTGGGTGGGGGGAATGGAAATGCGAGAAGAGATCGTATGCCCGCAGACATCTCCAACTCAACCGATGCGATTGGTTCGACGAGGCGCGATGGGCGGAACGTGGCTCGGCGCTGGGCTCCTGGGTTTTGGACTTTTGGCGGGCATGGCGGTTGGCGGTCTGGCGCAGACTGCGGCTCCGGCTGTGGATGTGCAGAAGGCCGCTGAAGCGGGCGATGCAAAGGCGCAGTTTGCGCTTGCCCTGAAGTACGAGGCCGGCGACGGCGTGAAGCAGGATGATGAGCAGGCAGCCTCATGGTTCAGGTTGGCTGCTGAACAGGGGTTTGCGGAAGCTCAGTATGACCTGGGCGTGATGTATTCGACCGGGAAAGGCCTGGTGGCGAATGACCAGCAGGCGATCCGGTGGTTTCGCAAAGCGGCGGACCAGGGGATTGTGGATGCTGAATACAACCTCGGCGTTGAGCTTTTGAAGGATGGGCCCGGGCAGAACCTGACCGAGGCGGTTGGATGCTTGAGGAAGGCCGCGGACGCGGGGAATGCAAAAGCTCAGGGCCAGCTTGGCTTGATGTACGACGCTGGGCTGGGCGTGGCGAAGGACTCCAAGGCTGCGCTGGTTTGGTATACGAAGGCCGCTGAACAAGGGTTTGCGAGTGCGCAGACCAACCTGGCGATGATGTATGCCACGAGCGACGGAACCGCGAAAGATTTGACGCTGGCTTCGACATGGCTGCACAAGGCGGCAGAACAGAATTACCCGGATGCGCAGTACGACATTGGCGTGATGTACGAAAAGGGAATTGGCGTTGCGCGTGACCCGGCAGAGGCAGCTTCGTGGTTCAGGAAGGCCTCGGATCAGGGATTTGCGCAGGCACAGTACAACCTGGGGCTGCTGTATGCGCAGGGAGACGGTGTAACGCAGGACGCGAGGCAGGCGGTCGGATTGTTTCGCAAGGCGGGTGAACAAGGGAACCCGTATGCACAGTTTCGGTTGGGCACGCAGTACGAGCTTGGAGAAGGGGTAGCCAAGGACACGGGGCAGGCTGCGGTGTGGTATCGGAAGTCGGCGGATCTGGGTTTTGATCACGCGGAGAACAGCCTGGCGGTTTTGTATGCGGAAGGGGACGGAGTGGCGCAGGATTTTGCGCAGGCTGTGACCTGGTTTCGCAGAGCGGCAGAGCAGGGCTTTGCGGATGCGCAGTTTAATCTTGGCTTGTCGTACATGAGCGGGAGCGGGGTTCAAAAGGATCTGGCGCAGGCGGCGGTTTGGTACCGGAGGGCGGCAGACCAGGGGTACGCGGACGCAGAGTACAACCTGGGCGCGGCGTACAAGAACGGGGAAGGTGTGGCCAAGGACGATGCGCAGGCCATTGCGTGGTACCGGAAGGCCGCGGAACAGGGATCGGAGATTGCGGAGGATAGCCTGGGCGCGATTTATGCAAAGGGCGACGGGACTGCCCAGAATTTTTCTTTGGCGGTATCGTGGTTCAGAAAAGCGGCGGATCAGGGTTACGCAGATGGCGAGTACAACCTTGGAGTGGCATATCTGCAAGGAGATGGCGTAGCGAAGGACCCGCAGCAGGCAACTGCCTGGTTTCGCAAAGCAGCAGAGCAAGGGTACGACAAGGCGCAGGAAAAACTTGGCGAGATGTACGCGGATGGATCAGGGGTAGCCAAGGATATGCAGCAGGCAACCTCGTGGTTTGGGAAGGCGGCAGCACAGGGAAACGCACAAGCCGCACAGAACCTGAGATTGATGAAGCAGTGAGCAATCCAGTGCGGTGAATCCAAAGTTCATTGTTCAGGTCTGGAGAAGAAAATGCAGGTCCTTCGACTCCCCGCCCCAGCGACCAAGACCTGTCTCTGGGGACCCCGGGCTCCGCTGAAGAACGCTTCGCTCAGGATGACCGCCTGTTTTGGTGTCTAGGCTTCAAGGCATTCAGGGGACGAAATTCCGACTCCGGATACTAGAAGGGCAGCACCCAACAAGGAGTACAGCAGGGAATTGCAATTGCCGAGAGTGGTAAAAATTTGGGAAACCGGAAACCAGGAAAAGAGAGATGACTACAGTGAGCGAGAAAATTGATGCCAAGTTGGTGAAAGAGCTTCGTGAGAAGTCCGGTGCGCCGATGGGCGACTGCCTGAAGGCGTTGCAGGAGACGAAGGGCAACATCGAGGACGCATTTGTGGTGCTGCGGAAGCGGGGCATGGCCTCAGCGCAGAAGAAGGCCGCGCGCACGACCAATGAGGGCGCGGTGGGGACTTACATTCACGCAGGCGGCAAGATCGGCGTGCTGATCGAGTTGAACTGCGAGAGCGATTTTGTTGCCCGTACCGACGACTTTCAGGATTTGCTGAAAGACATCGCGATGCACATCGCGGCGAGCGATCCTCGCTTTGTGAAGCCTGAGGATGTGACCGTGGAGGACCTGGAACGGGAGAAGGAGATTTTCCGCGCTCAGGCAGCGGCCACGGGCAAGCCGGCTCCGGTGATCGAGCGGATTGTGGATGGCAAGATGGCCAAGTTCTACGAGGAAGTCTGCCTGCTGGAACAGCCCTTCATCAAGGATCAGGCGGTGAGCATCAAGGAACTAATCGCACAGAAGGTGGGCAAGCTTGGTGAGAACATCACAGTGCGTCGGTTTGCGCGGTTCAAGGTGGGCGCGGCCGATTGGACGGTGGCGCAGACCAAGGCTGTGGAAAGCGCAGCGGAGTAGTTGTGAATGGAACGATGGAAGAGGCCCAGGGCGAAGGCTCTGGGCCTCTTTTTGGGGCTGGAAGGGACTGCAGGTGCAGCTGGAGGAGGACCCTTTAACCACTGACATGTGAAACAATCATGCACATTGCCGCAAAATATTGCATGTTTATGGTTCAGAGTCTGATCTAACTTCTTTATTTTCAATCTTGATTATTGGAGTAGAAAATGCTTATTATTCACGAAGTAAGTCTTTCCTGTTCTTCAGGGCCCGGCTGAACGCTGTGTTTGGGTCGTCTATCTTGAGATTGAAACACACGGGACGGCGAAGAGCGCTGGGTCGTCGAGAAGGAAAATTGGTTCAAATGAAATCTCTGAGAATTCATGTAACGGTTCTTCTTGCTTTGGTCGGTGGCTTATTCGCCATCCAGGCGAAGGCAACTACCACCGAGGACATCAACCTGTCTCTTGGAAATGGCGCCGTGTTTCAAGGAACCCTGACCTTTTCAACATCGAGCTTGACCGACCTGACCGGCCTTACGGTCAATGGGACGCTGACGGACTATTCAGACGGGACTTTGGGGTTTGATGGGTCGGGTACCCCCGACACCATTAACGTGGTCGACACCGGTGTGCTGACGACCTATTCCGTGCTGGGAGTGGATCATATTGTGGTTGGAGACGCGATTTGGGGATCGCCCGCACTGACGCACCAAAACCGTATTACGCTTGTCATCGACACGGATACCGCATTTCCGACGCTAGTTCCGGTGGTGAGCGGTGTTGATTTGCTTGATGGATCAAAGGACATTTCGCTTTTCACCGAGCCGGCGGACGATTATGCATTTACTCCGGAGCCGAGTTCTTTGCTGTTGCTTGGCAGCGGGCTGGTGGGATTGGCGGGACTGGTTCGACGGAAGATGGCTCGGCGCGGATAAGATCAGGTTCATCGAGAGAAGCAATGGAGGGCCCAGGGGTACAATCCCTGGGCTTTTTGGCGTGTAAGGTTGGGCGGAAAACACGAGTGCGGGTCGTATGCGATACTCAAAAAAGCATGTACAAACGCATTGTTCTTAAGCTTTCGGGTGAAGTGTTGGCCGGGCCGCGCGGCTTTGGCTTGGACGCCGACAAGGTGGCCGAGATTACCGGCGAGATTGTGGATGTACACGCACTCGGCGTGGAGATTGGCGTGGTGGTGGGCGGAGGGAACATCTTCCGCGGCGTGGCGGAGCAGGCCAAGGAGATGGACCGCGTGAGCGCGGACAACATGGGCATGCTCTCGACGGTGATCAACGCGATCGCGATGCAGGATGCCATTGAGCAGCGGGGCGTGCAGTGCCGGGTAATGAGCGCGGTGTTCATGAACCAGGTGGCGGAGCCTTATATTCGACGGCGGGCGGTGCGGCATCTGGAGAAGGGCCGCGTGGTGATTTTCGCAGCGGGGATCGGCAACCCGTTTTTCTCATCGGACACGGCGGCGAGCCTGCGGGCGATGGAGATCAAGGCCGACGTGCTGTTGAAGGCGACCAAGGTGGATGGAGTGTATAACGCCGACCCGGTGCTGATGAAAGATGCGGTGAAGTACGACGAGATTACTTATATGGAGATTCTGCGCCAGGGACTGAAGGTGATGGACCTGACCGCGGTGAGCCTGTGCAAAGACAACAACCTGCCGATGATCATCTTCAACATGAACCAGCCGGGAAACATTCGGCGGGTGGTGATGGGAGAAAAGGTTGGATCGCTGGTGACGGCGTGAAGCAGTGAAACAGTGAAACAGTGAATAAGTGAAACAGTGAAGAGCGATGTTTCGACGATACGAGGGTTAACTTACATATCTGTATTTGGCGGGTGCCCGGAGACGTCTAACAGCTAGTGGAGACGCGCAAGCCAGAACGGCTGAATGCACTGACCGGGTTGCGTTGCTTCGCGGCCATTAATATTGTCTTATTTCATTTTTCAAACCCACAATGGTTCGGCTGGATGGCGCCGGTTGTCAACGCCGGGTATGCAGCTGTGAGCTTTTTCATTCTGCTCTCAGGATTTGTGCTGGCGTACAACTATGCCGGGAGGGCGCGGGAGGGGAAGCTTGACCGGGTGAAGTTCTGGAAGGCGCGGTTCACGCGGCTTTATCCGATCTACTTTTTGAGCCTGCTGCTGAGCTGGCAGATGGTGGGACCGGAGTGGGGGGCACATACACCGGCCATGTTCTGGACGGGGATGGTGCTGACACCGCTGCTGCTGCAAGGGTGGGTACCGGCGGTTGCGACTTTTTTGAATACGCCGGCATGGACGATGTCTGCCGAGAGCTCGTACTACGTGCTGTTTCCGTGGCTGGCAAGCTTGAAGCAGGCGGTTGGCGTTCGACCGCAACTGGTGAAGCTGGCGGTCATTTGGGGGCTGGGGCTCATCCCGGGAGCGCTCTATGTGGTGTTCAATCCGGATGGGATCGCGCACCCGGATCGGTGGAGTTATGGGCCGTGGCTGCAGGCTCTTAAATACACGCCGCTGCCGCATCTGGCGAGCTTCGTTTTCGGCGTGATTCTTGCGAACGTGGATGAGCTTGTGGAGCGGACGAGCCACTTGCGCCTGCTGCTGGGGCTGAGCGGGTTTGCAGGGATTTTCGCCTTGCTGAGCCTGGGGACAAGCGTGCCTTACGCGATGCTTCACGATGGGCTGATGATGCCGTTGTTCGGGTGCATCGTGTTGGGATTGGCTGGGAAGAATCTGCTGTCGAATTTCTTTGGGCTGCGGCCGCTGGTGTTTGTGGGCGAGGCCAGCTATTGCCTGTATCTGCTGCACTACAACTTCTGGAACCTGATTCACGGATCGCACGTGCTGGAGCGCGTGGGGCTGATCCGGTTTGACCCGTGGATCAGCTACGTGCTGCTGATTTGCCTTGCGCTGCTGGCGCTTCACCTGGTGGAGAAGCCGGCGCAACGGCAACTGCGGAAATGGATGGGGGCGTGAGGGAGGCAGGGAATAGGGGCTACGGCGCTTCTTAACGGATGGATGAGGCGACTCTATTTCTCCTCGGCGAAGGCGGCTAGGCTGTGCGGGGGGATTTCGATCTGGAACTCTGAGTGAGGAGTTTGCGGGGCGCGGCGGCGGGCGTTGGGTGGGTTGGGCTGGGGCTTGGGTTCGAGTAGTTGTCCGGTTGCCAGGTTGCGCAGATGGGTGGCGGAGCTGAACGTTGAGATGGTGGCCTGGGCGGGCTGGTCGAGGTAGGACTCGATGACGAAGGCGTGATTGTCATAGGCAAAGAGGCTGACTTTGCTGGGGGCATCGAGCAGGACCGGGAAGCCGTCGAGGAGGTAATGCTTGATGGCGGTGAGTATGGGCTGGGGCAGCGCATAGAGATCGTTGGGGTTTTCCGGAATAGTGAGGACATAGAGGATTCCCTTGGAGTAACGATCCATGATGAGCAGCGGAGCGCCACGACCGTTGGCGGTGCCGCGAATGATGGGCCAGGCGTCATTGGTTTGAAAGGCAATCTCGGGGATGAGCACCTCTGAGGTTTTGCCGAGGTCGGTTCCTCCGCCAGCGCCGTATGCGCCCCAATAGTCAGTGACTTTGAGAATGTTGCCGGTGGGGTGGATGTCGGCGATTTGAGAGAGGCCCTTGTCTTGAAGCGCGGCGAGGAGGCCTGAAGTGATGACGATATTACCTCCCTGCTCAAGATGGGACTTGATCTTGCCGACGATCGTCGGATCGAATTTGGCGGACTCGGTGAGTAGTATTGTCTTGGCATCGGCGGGGAATTCCGGACGCAGGTCGATGGGAATTCCGATCATGCCGAAGTAGTTGTGGAGGAAGTCTTCGCCGGTGGATTGGTAGGGCTTGTAACTGGCGAGGGCGATGGGATTGCCGAGTTTGGCGAGGACGGTATTGACGGAGTCAAGGGCGTAGCCGGCGGCGGTTACGTAGCTGACGGGCGCAGAAGGAGCGAATGCGGCGTGCCATTTGCTGAGGCCGGTAACGGTGAATGTGGTTTCGCGGCTTTCCCAGGCGGAACGGTCGCCGAGGACAGCGGGGCGGAGCAGGTCGCTGTATTGAAAGAGGACGATCTGCGGGGCCTTGGCTAGCATGGTATCCCATAGCTGCTCTGCGTAACGATCGAGATAGCGGGTGTCGTAGACATCGACCCAGCCGCCGCCGTTGGCGTGGGGCGCGACGTTATCGAAGTAGCGGACGATCTGGTAGCTCTCGTATTGCTGCAGATGCTGGTCGGTGATGACCGGGTCGCGGGTTTCAGTGCCGGTGTAGATGCCGTCGAAGATCTTGGGCTCTTGATCGAGGTCGTAGCCGTTGGCCTGAAAGTGCTCGTACCAGTTGGGAAACTTGATGACGATTTTGACCTTAGGATTGACGGCTCGCGCGGGGCCGACGACGAGGTCGCTCGCGACTTCGTCCATGAGGCGAAGGCGGAACTCGGGCCATGATGAATTGCCTTTGGCGGCGATGTCGGAGTCGCGCTTGGTGTTGTTGAAGAAGAAGTCGTCGAGGATGATCTCGTCGAAGTGTCGCGCGGTGACCTCGGCGACCCTCTTCACATAGTCGCGCTGTTCGGGGTCGGTGTAAGAAAAGGAGATGAACTGTCCGGACTCAACTTCGTTGGCGGTGAAGCCGGCGGTGTCACCACCCGCTGCGTAGGCGATGGCTCCAGCAACTTGGATGTTGTGGGCGACGAAGAAAGCCTTCACGGTTTCAAGCAGCGCATCGTCGGCGAAGACGCCGCTCCGGTAGCTTTCGATGTAAACCTTGTCGACTTTGACCTGGGTGGAGATTTCGTTCCAGGAGGACTGGAGATAGGCGGGGTCCCGCATTTGCTCGATTATGCCGACGGGGATGTAGACGGCGACGTGGAACTGATCGTGCGCGGGCGGTGGAGCGGCGGCCACCGAAAGACTGGTTGGGACGAGCAGGAGCAGCATCAGGAATCGAGTGCGGGCGAGCACGTTGGGTTCTCCTTGATTGTTGCGGTGCGGGCTGCCCTCGGGGCGTAGACGGCGCTTCAACATCGAAGCGGGGCAGCTGGGACAGTATATGCGCGTGAGGAAGCTTAGTAAAACGTTTAGGTTGCTTGGATGACTTGTGCGAATCCGACCTTAGGTTGGATGTGTTTCAGGGCTGAACCTCGCTTGCCGACGGCAGCCTGCGAAAGATGCAGACTGCGGCGACAACCCCGATCAGCACCAATGCCGCTTGAATGGCTTCAAGGACGATGGCGGTGGGAACCGAAGCCAGGCTCTTTATCGGAGACATCGTGGCGGAGGTGAAAAATGAGGCATAGAACGCACGCTCCCAGCCGCGCGAGTGCCGGCAGATGATGACTAGAAAGCAGGCCATGCCAATCCAGTAGCCGAGAAAGGTCAGGTTAAATGCAGAAACCAGCCAATCCGGATATACGGGCTGGGCAGGGAAGAACCAAAAACTCTGGGCAGGTCTTCGCTTGAATACGAGCCATAGATGCATCGTGGCAAAATAGCTGAATACACACAGTCCTGCTGCAGCCCGGCGTCGCGTCGAAATCAGAATGTGCAGGACTTCGCCGAAGTTCATTGAGCTGGATTATAGCGCTGCGAGGCGATCAGGAATCGATGGAGGCCATTGTGAGCAAGCAAGAAGCCCAGCCGGGCGGCTGGGCTTTTGAAGTTGAAGATTCGAATCGAACTAGGGGGTGGTTTGTTCGAGGGAATGGTTGTTGTGGGGTACGGAGATTACGGAAGTGGGGCCGGCGCCGGCTGGGTAGGGGGTGGCGGTTGTGACGGAGAGCGCGCCGGTATTCGGGTCGAGTTCGAAGCCAGAGATTGAGTTGCCCAGGTGATTGGCGGTATAGACGAACCTGCCAACGGAGGAATCGACGACAATTGCCACGGGCTGCGTGTCAGTGGAGTCGGTCTGACTGCCGGTGACGTTGACGATCGACGATGGGGTGCCCGTGGCCAGATCGATGGTGTAGGGCGTCACGGAAGAGTCCAGCTCGTTGGCGATGTAGATGTATTTGCCACGGGGGTCAATCGTTATGGCGGCTGGCTCGTTGCCGGTTCTGAAGGGGCCGTTGATGAGGAAGGAGAGAATATTGCCCGACTGAACCGTGTAGCCAATGAGCTGATTTGAGGCGAAGTCAGTGGCATAGACAAAGCGGTTGGTCGGGTCAGAGGCGATGGCGGAAGGCTTGACGCCCGCCTTGAAGGGGCTGCCGGCCGAAGCGGCGAGGGCGCCACCGGAGCCAACGCTTAATCCAAAGATCCAGCCGGGGTTGGCGGTGCTGGTGGTGACGCCGCCGGGATTGTAGGCTGACTGGTCGTAGGCCGAGATGAAGAGGGCATTATTATTGGCCAGGACGGTGAGGCCGGTAGGAATGATGGTGTCGCCCGCGTAGCCGGGGACGGTCAGCTTGACCTGGGCAACAACAGCGCCGATGGCTCCGCTGGAAAGGGAGTACTCAGTGAGCGTGGCGGAGGTGGTTCCCGAGATGACATATAGATAGGTGTTGGCGGCGTTGGCGGCGATGGCGACGGGCGTGGAGACCGCCGTGACGGTGTCCTTCTGGGTGAGAACACCGCTGCCGGAGAGCGCGAAGTGGACCACTGAGTTATTTCCCGCATTGGCGACGTAGAGATTAGCAAAGTCCGAGGTGACGGTCATCGAAACCGGATTGGTCCCGCCACTGGGGACGGATGCTGCGCCGAGACGGAGCGCACCGGTCGATTGGTCGGCATTGAAAGTCTGGATCTGTCCAGCACTAGATGATCCGGAGCCTGCGGAATCAGCTAAGAAGACATAGTCGATGGTGACAATATCGCAGGACGTCAAGAGGGTGGCCACGAGAAGGCCAAGGGTAGAGACCAGAAACAGCTGGCTCAATTTGCTGAACTTCATGCGCTTCCTTCGTCGAGGGCTATCAAGATCGAGCCCCAAGAAAACTGTTTAGGTTGACCCGTACTGATTGTAAAAGCAAGGTACGGGGTGTAGCTACTGATTCCGGAAACGACCGGGAGCGCCGGCTCTCACTTGGTCACGCCAGCCCCCGTGCCGTTATGGGGAATTGCAGCGACTGCTGTAGGGAGGGGCTGGGATGTGTACGGCGAGTTTTGCGAATTGAGGAGGGTGCCCGCAGTCGTACTCAACTCAAAGCCGGAGACGGTGCCGTTGATTCCGGTGCCCAGGAAGTTGACGGTGTAGAGGAAATGGTTTGTCGAGGGGTCGATGCCGATGGCGACCGGTTGTTCGCCGGTGGCGTAGGCGCCGAGCCGGGTCAGAACGCCGCTGCTCATGGAGAATGCTGTGATCGAGGAGTCCAGCGTGTTGACGACGTAGATGTAAGGGTAGCTGGGATCGACGGCGATGGCGGAGGGCTGATTCCCGGACGGGTAGGGGCTGCCGCTGAGCTGAGTCAGGAGGCCGGTGCCAGCGACAGAGTAACCGTGGACGGAGCCTTTGACCTCGTCAGTGACATAGACATAGGTGTTGGACGGGTCGCTGGCGATGGCTGAGGGGCAAGTTCCGACGATAAAAGGGGCGTTGAGGTAAGCGGAGGGGCAACTGCCGGTTGCAAATGCGCCGCCGGCCAGGGGCGCGCCGCTGTTGAGCGGGGTCAATGCGCCGCCGGAGCCGATCGAGAAGCCAAAGATGTAGTTTGCGCCCGCAGTGGCATCGTAGGCGGTGACGTAGGCAAACGCGCCGGATTTGAGAACGGTAATGCCGGTGGGCTCGACGATGTCACCGGGCTTGCCGGGAAGGCTCAAAGGCCAGTAGGTGAGGCTACCGTTGGCGACGGGAGAGCCGAGCGTGTCACTGGGCGGCGAGCCGGAGCCCACGGTGATGGGCAATACGCCGATCGAACCCGAGCAAGGAGCGGCGGGGGAGCAGACCGGCTGTTGCTCGTAGGTGTCCAGTACGAAGAGGTTCGTTCCGTTGACGACGGCTGCGAAGGGGAAGATGCCTGGGGTATTGACGGTGTTCTGGGGGTAGACCTTTCCGTCGTTGCCGATGACGAACTGAACGATGGAATTGTCATCCTGATTGACGACGTAGAGGTTTGTGTTGTCAGAGGAGACAGCCTCAGCAACGGGATTGCGGCCGCCGGAAGGAAAGGGCGAGGTAGGAATCTGGCGCATGAACCCGGACTCTGAGTTGACCTCGAAGACGTCGACATTGCCGTAGTTATTCGCCCCCGATGCCTTCGAGCTGGTCACAAAGACGAAGTCCACGGTAAGTGTGGCGCAGGCGGTGACAAGGGTGGCAAGCAGGAGGCTGACCGCGGAGACCAGCAGCAACTGGCCCGATTTGTTGAACTTCATGCGCATCTTTCGTCAGGGGGCCGGAATGGCAGGCCCCTAAAAAATCAAGTTTGGAATCGAACCCGATGGCGCGCAAGTGAAAGGCCGCGTTAGGGATTCGGCTACGTTTGAAGAAGAACCCGATGCTTCCTGAATCCGGGGCCGAGCCGTGACGCGGGGACCGGCCAACTGGCTGAACCCCGCATCAATAAAAGCTGCGCTCGACGCCGCTCTAGTTGGTACGTCCGTCGACCAGGCACCAATTGGCCGGCCCCGAGACCGGATAGGTGGCGCTGACACGTAAATTGTTGAGTACGCCCGAGTTGGGATCAACCACCCGGCCCATGATGCTGGAATCGTTGAAGTCTGCCTCGTAAATGAACTGGTCAGAGGGGTCTTCGACAATGCACTGTGGGCCTGCGCCTGTGCCGAACGGCTCACCGGCGATGAAGCTCAGCTGGTGAGTGCTGGGGTCGATGACGTAGCCAGCGATTCCACTCTGCGGGCTCGTGGTGTTGGTGTTGTTGCCCTGATTGAGCACGTAAAGGAACTTTCCCTTCGATTCCACGAGCAGATAGGTGGGGTTGGACAGCGTCGGGTCATCGGGGACGATACCGCCGGTCTGAGCCTGGAGAGCGCCGCCGGAGCCCACGGTGAAGGGCAGAATCTGGCTCAAGGAGGTGGTCCCGTTAACCGTGATCGGCTCATTGTCGAGGACGTAGACGTATCCGCTTCCAGAGACGATCGCGTTTGCCTGTTTTACATTGAGCGGCTGGGAGGTGTTCTGGCTGATGGTCAACTGCCCGTTGGTCGCGCCGTAAGTGTAGGGGAAGACCGAATCGCCGGCCGTGGGAGTGCCGCTCATGGTGAGGAAGTAATTGGAGACGAAGACGAAGTCGATGGGATTGGCCGGAACAGGGAAATAGGGAAGCGCTGCGCCACCCGAGGAAGTGATCTGTGCATTGACAACGAGCTGCAGACGGCCAGTGGTCTGATTGATCTGGAAGGCCGTGATGTCGCCGCAGGCGGTGACGCCAGCTCCCAGCGCCAGGGTGCAGGCAGAGCTGGACGGAGAATCGTGGTCTAACACGTAAAGATAGTTTCCTGTCTGGTCGGCAAGGATACGGATCGGATTGATGCCCTGGGTGTAGAAGGTCTCCTGCGGAGTAAGGATGCCGTTGCCTCCGACCGCGAACTCTTCAATATTGGAGTTCTGGCAGGGGTTAGCGGTGGTGCAAGTTGAACCGCCCTGGGCGTTGGCGCCGCGGTTGAGAACGAAGAGGAACTTGCTGCCGACGATGAGGACAGCGCGCCCAGGGTTGGAACCGCCGGAGGAGATGGGCAGACCGTCGATGGTGTTCAACTTGCCTGTGTTGTGATCGATATCAAAACCGCTGATGATGCCGTTTCCCCCGGATTGGGACGTCACCGTACCCGTCACATACAAATAGCCGACCGTATAGCTCTCGACGCAAGACGTAACGCTGAGGATGACGCCAGCAGAGAGGGCGCTCATCAGAAGTGCCTTGCCGAATTTCGTAAACTTCATGCGATTCCTTCATCCTGGTTCGGCGTGCGCCGCCAAGTTTGCTAGTTCCACAGCAGAGCTGGGTTGGGACGGGTCCCT
>Ga0302320_10010984_pt1 | contig 19244 bp, 9 predicted proteins | sample Bog_T0_3_FD_202130 | JGI IMG/M metagenome (GOLD analysis project Ga0302320, IMG submission 202130) | Peat permafrost microbial communities from Stordalen Mire near Abisko, Sweden - Bog_T0_3 | ecosystem: Environmental > Terrestrial > Soil > Wetlands > Peat | place: Sweden: Abisko, Stordalen Mire... | reverse complement strand
CCTGCGCTACAGTCGGAATAGGCAGTGCCTATGACTTTCGGCCCTCCCGCGCAAGCCCGCTCGCTGTCCGACGTTCACAGCAGCGTCCCGATCGACCATCTGTCGTTCTGGCGCCGCATGTTCGCCTTTGCAGGCCCCGCCTACCTGGTCAGCGTCGGGTATATGGACCCCGGCAACTGGGCCACAGACCTTCAGGGCGGCGCCGAGTTTGGCTACAAACTGCTGTGGGTTCTGGTCATGTCCAACGGCATGGCGATTCTGCTGCAGACCCTGGGCGCGCGCCTCGGAATTGTGACCGGGCGCGATCTGGCGCAGGCCTGCCGCGAGGCTTATCCTCGGGGCGTCAACGTAGCGCTTTGGCTGCTTTGCGAGATCGCGATCGTCGCCTGCGACCTTGCCGAAGTTCTGGGTGCCGCCATTGCCCTGAATCTCCTGTTTCATATCCCGTTGCTGGTCGCGGTGGGCATTACTTCGCTCGATACGCTGCTGGTGCTGTGGCTGCAGCGCCTGGGCATCCGATATCTCGAAGCCGTTGTGCTGGGGCTGATTGCTGTCATCGCCGTCTGCTTCGCCGCCGAGATCCGCTTGGCGCATCCGAACTGGCTCGCCGTCAGCGCAGGCCTGCTTCCGCGCATCGACAACAGAAGCCTCTATGTCGCGGTGGCGATGCTGGGCGCGACGGTAATGCCGCACAATCTCTATCTGCACTCGGCTCTGGTGCAGACGCGCCGTATCGGCCGCGGCGAAAAGGAGATGCGGACCGCGTGCCGCTACAACCTGATCGATTGCGTCGTCGCCCTGAACGGCGCGATGTTCATCAACGGCGCGATTCTGATCCTCGCCGCAGCCGTGTTCTTCGTCAACCATCGCGACGTTACCGAGATCTCTCAGGCCTATGAACTTCTGGCTCCGCTGCTCGGCGTTGCCATCGCGAGCAAGCTGTTCGGCATTGCTCTGTTCTGCTCCGGCCAGTCCTCCACCCTTACCGGCACCATGGCTGGGCAGATCATCATGGAAGGCTTTCTGAACATCCGGATTCAGCCCTGGCTTCGGCGGCTCGTGACGCGTCTGCTGGCTATCGTTCCGGCGTTTATCGTGATCTGGATCAGCGGCAACAACGGGACTCTGAAGCTGTTGATCCTGAGCCAGGTGGTTTTGAACCTGCAGCTGCCCTTCGCGATTGTGCCTTTGCTCCACTTCACGAATGACAAGGCGCGGATGGGCCCGTTCGCGAGCAAATGGTTCGTGCGCATGCTGGGTTGGGCTACCGCGATTATTGTGATTGGGCTGAACCTCTGGCTGGGCGGGCAAACCATTCGCGATTGGGTGCAGGATTCGGGCCACTGGGCGCCGCTGGTCTGGACGGTCTGCATCGCGGCGGCGGGCGGGCTGCTGAGCCTGCTCGCCTGGATCACGGTGCAGCCCTACACGACGAAGGCCGCCGGACCCGCCACCCTGGGACTCGAACAGGCGTCCGCCGAACTGATCGGTGTTCAGGGATACCGAAGGATACTGGTTCCTCTCGACCACTCGAACCTCGACCGCATTGCCCTCAGCCACGCCGCCAGCCTCGCCGAGCGGAATCACGCGACAATTTACCTGCTGCACGTCGAAGAGGGCGTGACCAGCCAGCTTTACGGGGCCGATTCATCCACCGCCGAGGTCGAGGCGGGCCGTCAGTATATCGATAACCTGGTGCGGTCTTTGGGCGCCCGCGAGATCGATGTGGAGACCGCGATTCGTCACGGCTCCAATCCTCGCAGGGAGATCGTGCGGTATGCGAAAGAGATTCAGCCGGATTTACTGGTGATGGGCGCCCACGGGCACGGCGGAATCAAAGATCTGATCTTTGGAAACACCATCAATCCGGTTCGGCACCGTTTGAATATCCCGATCCTCGTGGTTCGGGACTGATACTGCTTCCGCCGACGCCGGTTGCTTTCCCTGTTCGAGACGTTTAAAGCTCCGCTTGAGCGACTCCTCTTCGAACAGCAGGGGAACGATCTCGCGGGCAACCGGCTTTGAGAAGTAATATCCTTGGGCGCGGGGACAACCCAGCTCTATAAGCGCCTGAATCTGCATTTCGTTTTCAACGCCCTCCGCAATCACGTCCAGATTGAGCGAACGGGCCAGGTCGAGGATGGTCCGGATCAGCTCGACGCTGTCCTCCCGAACTCCCAGACCGCTGACAAAGGACCGGTCGATCTTAAGAGTGTCGAAAGGAAGACTGCTGAGGTGGCTCAGGGACGAGTAGCCGGTGCCGAAGTCGTCGATCTCAAGCCCAATTCCCGCCTCGCGCAGACGGCGAAGGGTTTCGATCGCCTCCTCCGGGTTCTGCATCACGGCGCTCTCCGTCATTTCGAGGCTCAGGCAGGAAGGCGCGAGCCTCGTTTCTCTCAGCACGTCCTGCACTTCTTCGACAAAGCCCGCACGCGTCAACTGCTTGAACGAAACGTTCACGGAGATGTGCAGCGGCGGGTCGAACTTATGGCCGTTCTGCCACTCCACCATCTGCCGGCAGGACTCCCTCAGCACCCACGCCCCCAGGGGGACGATCAGCTCGGTTTCTTCCGCCACCGGAATAAACTCGGAGGGCGGAATGATCCCGCGTATAGGGTGTTTCCAGCGCACCAGGGCCTCGAAACCCGTGAGCTCCCGTGAAACAAGCGAGGTCTGGGGCTGGAAGTGAAGCAGCATCTCGCCCGACCCGATCGCTTTGCGCAACTCGGTTTCGATTTCCAAACGCTGGACCGCCTGCTGGCGCATTCCGTCGTCAAAAAGAGCAAACCGGGATTTGCCCGCCGTCTTGGCGTGGTACATCGCGGTATCGGCATTGCGCAGTACTTCCTCGGGGCTGCTCCCCGATGAGGTTAAGGCGATCCCGATGCTCACCCCGGCAAAGACCTGGCGGCCCTGAATCTCAAAGGGCCGATCCAGATCCCCGAGGATCCTTTCGGCCAGACGGGCCGGATCGGAAGCTCGCGCAATCGGGTTCAGCAGGATAGCGAACTCGTCTCCGCCCAGTCGCGCGACAAAGGACAAGTCGTGGCCGACCTCTTCGCCGCCGTTTTCCTCGAGGTCCTTCCCGAGACTTTCACGCAGCCGCTCGGCGACTCCTTCGAGAAGGTCGTCGCCTGCCGCGTGGCCCATGCTGTCGTTGACCAGTTTGAAGCGATCGAGATCCAGAAACAGCACTGCGGACTCCATCCCGGCGCCCCGTCGCGCGTCAACAGCGTTTTCCAGCCGGTCCAGAAAATACAGACGATTCGGGAGTCCTGTGAGCGGATCGGCCACTTTGCCTTTCGTGATGTCGGTCTGCGATCCGGCAATTCGCACCGCGGTTCCTTCCGCGTCCCTCACCGCGATACCTCGGCAGAGGACCCACAGATAATCTCCGTTTCGGCGACGGATTCGATACTCGGTGGCCAGTTCCCGGGTCCGACCCTCGCGATGCGCGCCAATCTCCGACTTTACCCGCTTGCGGTCGCCGTGATGGATCCGCTCGAACCAGGTTTCCGGCGTTTGCCACGTTTCGGTTTCCGGATAGCCCAGCATCTGGTTCCAGCGGGGGGAGAAGTAGATTTCACCGCTGATTAGTTTCCAGTCCCAAAGGCCGTCGTTGGACCCGCGGGCCGACAGCGCATAGCGTTCCTCGCTTTCGCTCAGAGCCGCTTCGCGGGCCTGGATCTGGGTCAGCATGTGATTGAAGGAATCGACCAGAAATCCGATTTCATCCTCGGAATACCGGACGGCGCGGGCCGAATAGTCCTTTTCCACGGAGACGATACGAGCCACTCGGGATAGGTCGGCAATAGGGCGGGTGAAGGTTCTTTGCATCCGCGCGCCGAGCAGAAGAGCCAACGCCTGGGAGAACAGAAGAGCGAAACCGACAATTTCCATGTTGCGCCGCATTCGGAGATCGGCTTCGCGAAGACTGGCCTTCAGAAAGACCGTCCCGGTCCGTTGGTTTCCCAGGAAAATTGGCTTCGAGAGCGAGAGGTAGCCATCGCCTGTGTGATCTTCGCCGCGAGGCAGGCCAGCGAGTTTTCTCGGGAGTTCGGCGCCCCGGGAATAAGATGCAAACAACTGGCCGTCGGGCAGATAGATGGCGGCCTGCATGATTTCCGAATCCGCCCGAAGAGCCTTCAGGGTATCGGCTGCGGCACGTTCGTCGCTGAACGCCAGGGCGGCGGCGCTGCTGTCGGCCACGATCCCCGCCTGGCTCGCCAGGGCGCGTTTCGCCGCTTCGCGGGTCTCGATCTTCTCATAGCCGAAAAGAAACACTCCTATCATCAGCATCATCAGGGTCCCGTTGAAGATCACGAGCCCGAAAAGCTTGCCGCGAATTGAAGTGCGCCGAAAAAACACGTTTCCCTTATGAGTTATCGGCTCAGGAGGGAAAAAGCTTTAGCTGACGCCTGTTCCGGTACGGATTCCCAGCTCTTCGAGCAGCGCTTTCGTTTTGTAAACCTTGCTCAGCGCTTCGACGATGCCGCGCGCGTCCACATGAACGGCCCGAGCCTGCTCGCTGGTATACAGGAAAACATTGGGCAGGCTTTCCAGATTTCCGTCGAACGTGATGCCCACCAGTTCGCCCGCCTTATTCACCACCGGACCGCCGTACTCGCCGCCGCCGGTGTCGCAGTTGCTGACGAAGTTCAGGGGCATAACCTCATTCAGCGTGTCTCTGACATCCACCCATTGCCGGGAAACCTGCCAGGGGCCTTCGTTGTTCTTCCGATAGAACATGCCGCTGATGGTGGAAGCGAACGGCTGAACCACTGCGGCGCGGTCCGTGTAACCCGACACGGTCCCAAACTCCACCCGCGGCGTTGAAGTTCCGTCCGGATAGTCGGTGACGCCGAAGATCCTGAACCGGTATTGCGCGATTTTTTCGGCCGCGCTCACTTCCAGGTTGCCGATGATCTCTTCGTGCTGTTTGCGAAGCTTCTGAGCATGGGGCTCGATGAGCGCCGCCAGCTTCGCGACCCCGTCCTCGCTCGCCACCATGGCTTCGGCCGCCTTCTTCGGCGTCTGCCCCCCCAGGATCGTTTTCAGCGGCGATTCCTTGTCGCCCAGAATCCTGAGTTCGTCGAGGTATTGCGTGAGCATCAGGACTTCGGCTTCTTTATTAATGGGTGGGCCGGAAGTGTCGGGAGCCTCGCCCCGCAGCTTCGCCCGGGCATTGGCGAACAGGCGCGATCCGAGCGCGGGATACTCTTCGAGAACCTGGTAGGGCCGCTCGAAGGGGGTCCACTTCTTATAAGCCGCGGCGACCTCGTCCCAGACCTTCGTCGCGTCGGGAACACCGCCTGCCTCTGCCGCGCGTTTGATCTTTCCTTCGAAATTCGTTTTGCGGGTAACCAGGCGGTCGTCACGGAGCCCGATCAGTTTGCCGGCCTGGGTCTTAAACGCCGCCACCAGCGAGGGCAAAGCCGTCAACTGGATGCGGGTCTGCAGCCGGGCCACTTCGATCGGCAGAGAAGTGTCGCGATAGAAGGTCAGCTGCGCGGAGGTCGCGAGCCGCGAAGTCGGCCCGGGATTGCCGCTGGAGAAAATCAAGTCGCCATCTTTGACCCCATCGGTGCTCCATTTCAGGAAGTTGGCGATGTGCGCGGGCTGACTGTCTTCATAGGCCCGAAGAAACGCGACATCCAGGCCGTAGCGAAGGTAGCTGATGCTGTCCCGCTCCTTGCCGAAGAATGCCGCGGAATATTCGGGCGCGAAAACGAGGCGGAGGTCGCTGTACCTCTTATACCGATACAGGTCGTACCGGCCGCCGGCGAAAAGCCGGACCACCGAACACACGTTACCCGACTTCGCCGCACAGTCTTTCTCGATTCGGGCGATGGCCGCGTTACGCTGGGCAAGGGAAGTGCCGGCCGATTTCAGCTGGCCTGAAACATCTTCCATGCCCACCAGCACGCTCGCGTCGAGGCCATTGCACTTCACCTCCGCGTGGGTGTCGGTCGCGATGAAGCTGTTCTCGGCGGAAGGCAGGCATCCCGCCACCGTCAGCCGGTCGGTAGCAATCAGGCCCCGAGAGGAAACGAAAGATCCGGAGCGTGCGCCAATTCTTACTGAAGCAAGGCGCAGATGATCCAGAAACGCGGGAGTAGCATCAAATTTTTGCTTCTGTTGTATAGAATCGTGAGGAAACTGATTCCAGGGCCACATCCCTTCGTCCGCGGCGGCGGGTATAACGAAAAGGAACGCGAGGACTGCAGCTTTGTGTTTCACTTGAATGTGATTCTCCGCAAATTCGATCTCACCACTACAGCTTCGCATTTTAGCGGAAACGAAATGGGCTTAGGGTACACGTTTTGGTATGGATTGCGGGCGAAGCGCGGTACAATGATCAATCTGATTCGATAGTATGCCTGGGCGCACTCGCACAACCAAAAGCCTGGCTGGGCGCATCCAGGGGGCTTATTACAAGAAGGTTTTCCCGATCCCCCGATGGAGGACCCTGCTTTCACGTGGGTTTCTTCTCGTCGGGCTGGTGTGGATTGCCTGGTATGCTCTCGCGCGAAATTCGACCATTTACAGCAGCGGTCCGCTGACGAAAGCGCACTCCACGCTGGGCAGAGACTGCGGTTCCTGCCACAACCAGGGCCAGGGAATTGCCAAGACGGTTACCGACCCGAAATGCCTTTCCTGCCACGACGGACCGGTTCACAGTGTGCGACAGGTTTCGACGCCCGCCTGTTCTTCCTGCCATCTGGAGCATCGGGGGACGCAGACGCTGCTCGATTCGAGCAATGAGGCCTGTGTCAACTGCCATTCGAATCTGCAGGTGACGAGCGGAACTCCGACGGTTGCGGTTGCGATTAAGTCATTTACCGATGGGCACCCCGAGTTCAGTTCAGCGACGGCGAAAGATCCGGGGCAGATTAAATTCAACCATAAGGTTCATTTGAAGAAGCAGCTCAGGGGACTCACCGGCAATGTCGAGATGGCGTGTACGGATTGCCACAAAACGATCGCACCCGAGATCAGCGATGTCGCATTCAGCCCGAGGCCGGCTCGCGCGTACATGGTTAAGGTGAACTACGAAGCCCAGTGTGCAAAGTGCCATCCGCTGGAATTCGATAAACGGATCGCGGCGGTGGTGCCGCACAAGAAGCTCGATGCGGTGCACGAATTCCTCGTCGCGCAGTTTTCTTCCTATATCGCTGCTCATCCCGAAGAACTCCTGGCGCGTCCGGATGCGGAAAGAATCCCGCGCGAAAAAATGGAGCGGGTTGCAAAGGATGCGAAGGAATGGGTCGCATTTCGGGTGGAGGATTCCGAGCGGCTGCTCGAAACGAAGACCTGCGTGGAGTGCCACACTCTGAACCCGACTGGCTCGCTTCCGACGGTTGCGCCGGCCAACATCACCACGCGCTGGCTCAGGAAGGGCAGCTTCAATCACTCGGCGCATGTGGGGTCGCAGTGCACTGTGTGCCACCAGAAGGCGCTGGTGAGCGAAAAAGCCTCCGATGTGCTGATCCCCGGCATTTCAACCTGTCAGCAGTGCCACAACGCGTCATGGGGACATAAGGGGCTCGACGCGGGGGCGACCTGCCTCGAATGCCACCAGTATCACGACTGGAACAAAGAAAAGGACGTGCGGCGCACGATAGCGGGCTTATGAACTATACGATGAAAACTTCCGGCGCGGCCTGCGCAATGCTCCTGGCCTTCATGCTGCCCACCGGAATTTCCGGGGCCGATGCTACCGACGGCAAGTACACGGGGCCGGGATCGTGCGGCTCGACCAGTTGCCACGGCGGCGTGCGGCCGCGTTCCGACAATGCGGTTCTGCAGAACGAATACACTACGTGGACGCTGCACGATAAGCATGCGCGCGCGGCGTCGCTGCTGACCAACGAAGTCGGCACGCGAATGGGAAAGATCCTCGGAATCACGCCTTCGAAAGAGCAGCGCTGTCTGGTTTGCCATTCGCTGAATGTGACCGAAGAACAGAAAACGCGGAGCTTCGATACCGGCGACGGCGTGAGCTGCGAGGCTTGCCACGGACCGGCTTCGAACTGGCTCGGCCCTCATACCACGCGGGGGTGGCAGTACGAGAAAAGCATCGCGCTGGGAATGACCAACCTGCGGGACCCGGTGAGCCGCGCCGAGAAGTGTCTGGGCTGCCACCTGGGCGATTCGACCCGTTCGGTGGATCATGAACTGATCGCCGCCGGCCATCCCGATCTGTATTTCGAACTCAACTCTTTCACGGCCGTGATGCCTTCGCACTGGAAGGAAATGGACAAGGATCCGTTCTACGATCTGCGTCTTCTCGCCACCGGCCAGGGCGTGGCGCTTCGCGAAAATCTGAAGCGCATCTCGCGCAACGCATCGAAGTTCTGGCCCGAATACGCAGAGCTCGATTGCTTCACCTGCCATCACAGTCTGGTGGGCGCGAAGGACAGCTGGCGACAGGCTCGCGGGTATCCCGATCGGCGTCCGGGCAATCCGCCCTGGAACTCTTCGCGATATACGGTTTATCGCGTGATTCTGAATCAGGTGGATCATGATTCGGCCACTCGCCTTGAGGCAGGCATCAAGCGGGTGGACGATCTGGTGAGCGACATTCGCGCGAATCCTTCGCAGATCGCGCAGGCGGCAGAGGCCGCTTCGGGAACCGCCGACGAGATCGCGAAACGCATGCCGAAGCTCCAGATGGATGGTGCTGCAGGCTGGAAGCTGATCAAGGCCATTACCGCGAGTTCGGATCGCATAGCGGGCGCGGGGGAGCGCTCTGCCGAGCAGGCCGCAATGGTGCTCGATTCTTTATTTGTCGCGAGCAACGGGGGTGCACCGGCCGGCAACGGTTCGCAGGTGGGCGCGGCGATTACAGCGCTGTTCCCGCTGGTGGAAAATCCTTCGGCTTATAACCCGAACTCGTTTGCGCAGCAGATGCGGCGGGTCGGGGCTTTGGTGCCGTGATGATTTTGCGCTTCACAGCGTGGGCTTTGTTCGCGTCTTTCGCATGCGCTCAGACCCTGCCGCATCAACGCATTCCCCGTCAGGATCTTTCTCCTCTGGGCGCCGTTGAAGGCACTGTTAAGTCTCCCGAAGGCATCGCGCTCGGGGGCGTAAGTCTGGTTTTCCACAACGGCGCGACGGGCCAGGATACGAACTCGACCGTTTCCGGCGACGGAGTAGTCAGGGTCGGCGGCCTCGCGGCGGGAACCTACTCGATCCAGGCGACGCTCGATGGCTTCGAGCCCGTTATGCTGACTGAGTTCGTGGTCGCCGCGCGGAGCACCTCCGTGCTCGATCTGCAAATGAAGCCCGTGCCTGCTGCCGCGGGAACGCCCGGGCTGCCGTCAGAGAAATATGGGCAGGAAGAGCCTTCATCCCCGTATCGCATGCTGACGGTGCGAGGACCCAACACCGGCGTAACGCAGGCTGCGACACCCACTGAACCCCTTCCTGAAGAGGATCAGGTTTTTGCCAAAGTTCCCAGCCGCTGGAAACTGCCCCTGCCTCCGTTCCGCCGTTATGACGGGACGGCCGACATGCAGTACATGAAGGGGCATTTCTGGGACCCATACAACACAAACGTTCTGAAAGGCGATAAGCCGATCCTGCCGCATCGTATCTTCCTGAACCTGGGTTTCATCAGCGACACCTCGAACGCCTTGCAGACTGTGCCGCTGCCCACGATTCCGTATCGCGATAACCCGAATCACTACGGCTTCGGCCAGTACGCGATGACCCAGCTGTTCGCCATTACCGGCGATCTTTCGATGGGCGATACCGCTTATCGGCCTGTCGACTGGCGTTTGCGCGTCACCACCGATGTCGCTGTCGATTACGTCAACACCGGCGCGCCTGGCCTGGTCTGGGCGAACCCGGCGCTGGGCGACAGCCGCTTCGATCGCCATGCCAGCTTTCAGGAAATGTTCGGCGAAATCAAGTTGAAGGACCTGAGCAACGAATACGATACGGTCTCGATCCGCGGCGGCATTCAGGGCTTTAACAGCGATTTCCGGGGTTTTATTTTCTCCGGCCAGCAGCCTGCCATTCGGATCTTCGGTAATGCGGATACCAACCGTTATCAGTACAACGTGGTCGCGTTCGACATGCTGGCAAAGGACCCCAACAGCGGCCTGAATACTTTTAAGTCTCGCCATCAGCGGGTCTACATTGCCAATCTCTATCGGCAGGATTTCATTGTTCCCGGCTATACCATCGAGTTCAGCTTCCATTACGACAAGGACGATCCTTCGAGTTCGGTCAACAAAGACGGCTTCCGGGTGCGTCCCGAACCCATCGGGCCGCTAAAGCCTCAGTCCCTGCGCGCTTATTACTACGGTTTCGCGGGCGACGGCCACTGGGGACGGTTGAACGTTTCACACGCCTTCTATCAGGTGCTGGGTACCGACAAATACAACGCGCTTGCCGAGCGTCCGCAGAACATTAACGCACGCATGGCGGCGCTCGAAGTTTCGATGGACCACAACTGGTTCCGAACCCGTGCGTCGCTCTTCTATGCCTCGGGCGATCGCGACCCCAAAGGCGGGACTTCGAGCGGTTTTGACAGTATCGCCGACGCTCCGAACTTCGCGGGCGGCAATTTCAGCTATTGGAACCGCGTGAATCTGGTGATCTCAGGCGCTCCGGTGAACCTTACCGACGGCGGCAGCATGGTGCCCGATCTCCGTACGTCGAAAGCCAACGGCCAGGCCAATTTCAATAACCCCGGTCTGATGCTGGTGAACTTCGGCGCCGATGCCGACCTCACGCCGCGCCTGAAGTTCTTCAGCAACCTGAATCTGATTCGCTTCGCCGATACGCAGCCGCTTGAACTGCTTCTCGGCATCAATAAGATCAATGCGGGCGCCGGCGCCGACTCCGGCATCGGCGTGACTTATCGGCCGAGGAACTCGACCAACATCACGTTTACCGCGGGATTCAACGCATTCTTTCCGTTTGCGGGATTTGAGGAAATTTTCACCGGCCGCACGCTCTTCGGCTTCTTCACGAACGTGCGCTTCCGCTTCTGAGGAACTGAATGAGAATGCTCAAAAACTCCGTAACGATTGGCTTCGCAGCCGTGGCCGCCGTGGCCGGCATCGCATTCACGCTATACACCGCCTCAGCCCAGACGACTCCCGAACGTCCTGCACCTTATCAAAGCGCCGCCGAAGCCGCGCAGAAAAGCGCCGGTTGCATTATCTGCCATAAGACCACGGATTCGGCTACCATGCATCTTTCGGGCGCGGTTACGCTGGGTTGCACGGATTGCCATGGCGGCGACGCTGCCGCCACCACCAAAGCAGCGGCCCATCCCAAACCGAAACTGCCCTGGTTGTTTAAGACCTCCGCCAATCCGGTTCGCGCCAATGCCGACTGGCTTAAGGAGTCGGCCGAGTACGTTAAGTTCGTGAACCCCGGCGATCTGCGCGTGGCACGCGAGACTTGCGGCCAGCAGGCTTGCCATCCCGCCGAAGTGCGCAATGTCCGCACCAGCATGATGACCCACGCCGGCATGTTGTGGGGCGCGGCGGCTTATGCCAACGGTAGCTTTCCTTATAAGAATCCATTCTTCGGGGAAAGCTATGCGCGCGACGGCACGCCGGAAATCATCAAAACAATTCCGCCTCCTTCGGCGGAGCTTACGGCCACCAAGGGCGTGCTGCCGTTGCTGGTGCCGCTGATTCGCTGGGAAGTTTCGCAGCCGGGAAACACGCTTCGCGTCTTCGAAAGAGGCGGGGGGGCCCGTTCAGAGATAGGCAATCCCGATAAGGATTCGCTGCCCGGCGATCCCGACGAGAAGCTCAGCGACCGTGGCTTTGGAACGAGTCTCAGGATCGACCCTGTGATTATCGGCGCTCAGAAGACGCGTCTGCTCGATCCAATTCTTTCCATGCCTGGTACGAACGACCATCCGGGCGATTACCGGCAGAGCGGCTGCACGGCCTGCCATGTGATTTATGCCAACGATCGTTGGGTTGCTCATTCCGGTCCCTATGCGAGCGCGGGCAATATGGGCATGAGCCAGTCCAACGATCCTACAATTCCTAAGAACGAATCCGGCCATCCGATTAAGCACGAGTTCACGCGTTCAATTCCGACCAGCACCTGCATCGTTTGCCACATCCATCCCGGCACCAATATGGAAATGACTTATCTCGGGATGACGTGGTGGGACAACGAGACCGACGGCAAGTTCATGTATCCGGAGAAGCAGAAGAACCTGACCGACGACGAACGCTTTAAGTCCTGGATGGCGAATCCGGAAACCGCCGCGGGACATGGCAAATGGTCCGATCTCCAGTTCCTTGCGAAGACCGGCACACCGGAATTCAATGCGCAACTGCAGAATACGCAGTTCGGCGATTTCCACGGACATGGCTGGATCTTCCGCGAGGTATTCAAGCGCGATCGCAAAGGCAACATGCTCGATGCGGAAGACAAAGTGGTAGCGCCGGACGACAAGGATAAATTTAAAAAAGGCGTCCATCTGGAAGACATCCACCTCGAAAAGGGCATGCATTGTTCCGACTGCCATTTCGGGCAGGATAATCACGGCAATGGCCAGATTTACGGCGAACCACGGAATGCGGTCGAGATCGACTGCATCGACTGCCACGGCACCATTACCAGTAAATCGACCCTGCGTACCTCGGCCGCGGCCGCGCCGAAGGGCGGGACCAACATGGAACTGATGCGAACGCCCTGGGGTCTGCGCCGCTTCTATTACGAGAATGGAAAGCTCTATCAGCGGTCGATGATCGATAAGGACCGCGAGCCGTGGGAAGTGGTGCAGGTGCTCGATTCGATCACGAAAGGCAATCCGCATTACAACGAGGCTTCGGCTCTGGCGAAGACCATGCAGAAGGACGGTAAGACCTGGGGTTCCGCGTCGGTGAGCGACGCTTCGCTTGCGCACGCCAACAGCAGCATGACTTGTTATGCCTGCCACACCTCCTGGACCACCAGCTGCTTCGGATGCCATTTGGCGCAGATGGCCGACAAGAAGTCGAAAATGCTGCACAACGAAGGGACCACGACGCGCAACTGGACGTCTTACAACTTTGAAGTGCTGCGCGACGACATCTACATGCTCGGGATCGATGGCACTGTTACCGGCCATCGCATTGCGCCGACCCGTTCCACCTGCGCTGTGGTCGTGAGTTCGCAGAACGCCAATCGCGACTGGCTCTACTATCAGCAGCAGACCATTTCATCGCCGGGGTACAGCGGGTTTGCTTTCAGCACTTACTACCCGCATACGGCGCGCGCCAAAGAGACCAAGGTCTGCACCGATTGCCACATCTCGCGCAATAACGATAACAATGCGTGGATGGCGCAACTGCTGATGCAGGGCACCAATTTGGTGAACTTCATGGGCCGCTACATTTTTGTGGCGGATGGCGACAAGGGACTCGATGCGATTGCCACCGCCGAGCATGACGATCCTCCGGCTGTTTTTGGCAGCGATCTCCAGAAGCTGGTGTATCCGGATAATTTCGAGAAGCTTCAGAAGCGTGCGTTCCAGCTGAACGAGTCAATCCATCATGAAGGTGAGGTGCTCGACGTGCAGCAGCGCGGCGAGTATCTTTATACCGCGATGGGTAAGGAAGGGTTCCGAATCTTCGATATTGCGAATATCGATAACAAGAGTATTTCGGAGAAGATTACTACCGCGCCGGTCTCGCCTTTAGGCCAGCGTTTCTACATCAAGACTAAGTTCGCGACAGCGGTTGCGACTCCGGCGACTACTGCGCTCGATCCTCTGCGGCATGTGCCTGAAGTGAATGAAGAGAAGCCGATTGCATTGATGTACGGCTTCCTTTACGTGACAGATAAGTACGAGGGTCTGGTTGTGGTGGGGAATCCCGACCTCAGGGCTAAGGCGCCGGGCGTGCTGACACTGCTCGATGGCGATCCTTCAAACAACTTCCTCGTCAAAGGCCTGGCGTTCAACCCCGGTGGCGCCCTGAACGGCGCAAGGCGGATTACCATTGCAGGGACCTACGCTTACATTCTTTGCGATAAGGGCCTTGTAGTAGTAGATATCGCGAATCCCGCGGCTCCGAAGATTACCGGCGAAGTGGATGCTCCGGATCTTGTCGAGCCGCAGGGCATTGCGGTGCAGTTCCGATACGCGTTCGTGGTCGATAAGCAGGGATTGAAGGTTCTGGATACGACGGACCTGGCTAAGCCTCGCCTGGTAAAAGGCGCTTTGGCGTCCTTGACGGATGCCCGGAATGTCTACGTCGCCCGCACGTATGCTTACGTAGCCGGCGGTAAACAGGGCCTGGTGCTGGTGGATGTGGAACGGCCCGATCATCCGGCGGTAGCACAGGTCTTCAATGCAGGGGGCGCGATTAATGACACTCGCGACGTGAAGCTGGGCATGGTCGCCGCGAGTGCATATGCCTATCTCGCCGATGGCGTGAACGGGATGCGAATCGTGCAGTTATTCGCGCCGACAGACAACCCGAATTACCTGGGATTCAGCCCAACGCCTACACCTAAGCTGATTGCGACCTACAAAACCAAAGGTCCGGCATTGGCGGTCTCCAAAGGGATCGATCGGGATCGCGCGGTGGATGAGAGCGGGAATCAGTTGTCGGTGTTCAACCGGCGCGGGTCCCGGCCTTTCAACGCAGAAGAGATGCGCAAATTATATGTGCACCCGAAGACGGGCGAATTCTATTCGGTTACGAATTCAGCCCCTTAAGCGCTATCGGAACCGTGCTGACAAATAGTCCAGCAGTTCATTGCGCTGCTCGGGCTTAACCTGTGCGCCCCAGTTCGTCATCTTCGTGACCTCACGGTCCCACTGCGCCCGGGTCAGGTGTTGCTGGCGCATCATGTTGTCGTCGTGGCAGGCGAAGCAACCTGCTTTGTAGGACTGCGGTTCGGCTGGCGCCTGAGCGTCATGGGTCGTCGGAATGGGCGGTGCGGTTGCGGCGATGGCGATAGGTCTGGGCTGCGCAGCGTTATAGAGATAGCCGTTGGGATTCCACTCGGGCTCCTGGGGCTGCGCCTGTCCGGCGGCATTGGTGGCCTTCGACATCAGCGTATACTGGCCCTCCACCGCCTTCCAGCCATAAGACCATTTGCGAAAGCCGTATTTGGTCGCGCGTCCTTCGAGTTTAGTCGCTGACCAGGTCTTACCGCCATCTGCGGAAAGTTCAACCCTGGTCACCGGAGAAGCATTTGACCACGCGACTCCCTGAACCGTGATTAAACCCGGTTTCGCCCAGGCGTCCGGCGTTGCGATGACCGATTTCACGTTCAGGTCCGTCACCGGGATCATGTCCTTCGCATCCACCGTACTGCCTGGCTCGACGTGATGGTTGGGATGGCGATAAGCGGTCTTCATCCAGAAGCCGTCGAATTCATGATCCATGGCGTCAATTCGAGTCAGCCATTTCACCCATGAGTCGCTGGCCCAGCCCGGAGCGATCACGCGCAGCGGGAAACCATGGTCCGGCGTAAGCGGCCGGCCGTTCATCTCCCAGGCGAGCATGGTATCGGGATCGAGCGCCTTCTTCACTTCAAGCGTTCGCTGGAATTTGGGCATGGTCCCCATGGGAACGTCGGCGCCGTCCATCAGCAGTTGGGTCGCCTCGGGCTTGAGCCCCGCGCGCTTAAGAACATCCCGCAGGCGGACGCCGGTCCATCGCGCATTGCCCACGCTGCCGAAGCGCCATTGCGCACCGGCCACGCGCGGCTGGTAGAAGGAGCGTCCATTGCCCGCGCACTCCAAAACGCTCTCCATTTCAACCCGCGGAAGTTTCTTCAGATCGTCGAGCGTGAGTGTGATCGGCTTCTCGACCAGCCCGGCAATTTCCAGCTTCCAGTCGCCGAGCTTCACTTCCGGGATCAGCGTGTGACAACGAACGAAGAAATGCTCGACGGGGGTAATCTCGTCGATAAACTCGCCGACCGGCATTTCGACATCTTTTGGACTGGGCGAAAGGATCGTGGCGCTCGGCAGAGTGCGCGACAGAAACGCGGCAGCCCCGGCGGCCATCAGAGTTCTTCTTGCGATCGGCATGAATTTATTGTGCACCGGTCAACTCGCCGCCCTCGAGCGCGAGAATGACGTCGGCATCCTCGGCTAAGCGGAGCCGGTGCGTCACGAAGATAACGGTACGTCCGGCGGAAGCGCGGCGCAGCGTGGTGAGTATGGCGGCTTCGGTCGCGGGATCGAGGGCGGAAGTGGCTTCGTCCAGGAGAAGAATGGCGGGATCGCGAACCAGGGCGCGGGCGATCGCCATTCGCTGGCGCTGGCCGCCGGACATCTGGCTGCCGCGCTCGCCGGCGTTGGTTTCGTAGCCGAGGGGAAGTCCTTCGATGAAATCGTGGATCTCGGCGGACCGTGCGGCGGCTTCAACCTCAGCGTCGGTTGCGTCGGGCCGGCCGAGCCGGATATTTTCGCGCATGGTGGTGTTGAAGAGAAAGCTTTCCTGGAAGACGATGGCGGTCTGCGAGCGCAGGGAATCGCGGGTCCCATTGCGCAGATCGCGGCCATCGATTTCGATCGAGCCCTCGTCCGGATCGTAGAGCCGGAGCAGCAGATTGAGGATCGTGCTCTTTCCCGAACCGCTGGGCCCGACGATGGCCATGCGCGCGCCGCGCGGGATGCGAAAGCTCAGGTCTTTCAGATGAGTCTCGGAAGCGGTATAGCCGAACGACACGTGGTCGAAGACGATATCGTTCTGCAAACGCGGCAGCGGGGTGGCGTCCGGCCGGTCGGCAATGTCCGGCGTTTCGTCGAGCAGTTCCTTCACGTGTTGTATGGTTCCCGCGGCCTGCATGACGTCCGGGAAGAACTGGCTCAGGTAGCCGATGTTGTAACTAAGATCCCAGAAGACGCCTTCGAAGGTGATGAGGGTGCCGATGGTGATGCTTTTGTGGAAGGCCAGCCATGCGCCGTATGCCAGGATGATCAGGTGCAGCAGGAGCACCGCGGTGGATACGGATCGCTCGACCATTGAGGCGAGAAAGTTGACACGCACGGAGGTTTGCGCGAGCGGCAGGCTTCGGCGGCGCAGCCATGTTTTTGAGATGCTCTGCAGGGCAAATACTTTGACGACCGGCTGGGCGAGGACGTTTTCCTGGATCACGCTGAGCGTGTCCGCCTCGAGTTGTTTCTTGCGGTAGGTGGCTGCGACGGCGCGCGGCGAGACGATGCGGGGGCCGATCAGGGTCAGGGGCCAGATGAGCATCGCGGTAATGGCCAGGGACCAGTTCAGCCAGAACAAGAGCCCGACTGCGGCGAGCATTTCCATCGCGGGCCTGGCGCCCATCTCGACCCAATACCGGACCGTGCCTTCCAGTTCGCCGAGATCGGTTGAAAAACGCGAGATCACCTCCCCCGCCGTGACCCGCGCATAAAACCGGAGGGAGAGAGTTTGCAGATGATCGAAGACGGTGTGGCGGATGTCTCGTATGACTTCGGCGGCCAGGCGCGCGTTCAGGTACTCGACACCGATCGAGACTGCGGAAATGACCGCGCCGAGCACCCCGAGCACAATGAGGATGGTGATCAGGGCGTGGTAATCCTGTTTCAGGAGGGCGTCGTCGATCAGATACTTCAGGGAAAGCGGAAAAGCGACGTTGTAGCCGGTTTCGGCCAGAACACCGAGCGCGAGCAGCGGCAGCGCGAGGCCGCGATGTCGATAGAAAGGGCTGAGGAAATGGAAGACGGGGCGCAGAGCGGAAGGGCCGCCGGCGTCTATATCTTCTTCGGTCTCGTCATTCACAGTCTTGTGTAGAAGCAGTAACGAAGGCTGTCGCGATTCGGATACCAGTCATCGTCGTCCTCATTGTATTTGGCTTCATTACGCCAGAGGCGAACCAGGGTTTTTTCGTCGCCGGCCGCGATGGCAAAGCCGTTGGCGAGGAAAAGCTCGCCCCATTCCCAGAGGGGCATGAGGGATTCGATGCCCATGAGCAGATCGCGGCTGAACAATCGCGGGTTCATGTCGCTGGTGATGCTTCCGAAGATCACCCCGCGGCGGGTGACGCGATGCAGCTCGCGGAGCGCGGCGCCCAGTTGATCTTCGGGAAGGTAACCGAGGCAGGTTTCGTATACGAAATCGAAATGCCCGTCGGGGAAGGGCAGCTTGCGGATGTCGCCGAGGTGGTTGCGCTTCTTCCACTTCGCCGATGTCTGGCTGTGGATGTATTTACTCTTTTCGATTCCCCAGGCTTTAATCCCGCGGGCTGCAAAATCGGCGAGGGTGAGGCCGCTGGCGGAGCCTGCATCGAGCAACCGGTAGGGCGGCCTGGTTTTCCAGACGATGCGGATTTGCTCACGAATGTACTTCGCGTCGAAATACCATTCGTACGCATCGCGATAGGAAAGATCCTCATGATACTGGTCGAAGTAAGTGCGGTCGAGTTTGCGCGCTTCGGGGTAGGGGACGATTTTCAGCAGGTCCTGTTTGAGCCGCCACGATTGAAAGAAGTCTGTGGCGAAGTCGGCGGAATCGAGGACGCCGTTGATGGTGGAATCGAACAAATAATCGCCCACCATGAAAAGGCCTGGGTGCTCTTTCGCTTCGGGCACGTGTGCCGAGCGCGTGTCGCGGACCGGAAGGCCGCCAGGCTGGGCGTTGACCGATGCCATCCAGCGATGGACCTTGCCTTCGATGAAAGCGGAAAGGGCCTGTTGGCGAAGAGGTTCGGGCAGGGATTCGAGGGCGTTTTCGATGAGCGCGGAGTCTTCGAGGTTATTCATCGACAGAGCGTCGTTGCCCGGGATGAGCCAGCTGAGCACACCGTGCGAACCGGCTTCATGGCGTGCGCTTTCATCGTAAACGCAGCAGCCTCCGAAGGCATCGAGCATGAACCAGGAACCGGAGATTGCTTCTCGCCAGAAGGGATGAATGAAGAGAACGGTGACGCGGAGGTAATGGGCGGGGCGGTCGTAGTATGCGATGAAACTTGCCATCGCTTTGCGCAGGGATTCGCCGGCCCATTCGATCTGTCCCAGGCTGTTGTGGGGCAGGGCGGTAAATACGGCGTCGAAGCCTTCCTCTTGAATGGCGCCGTCTCGGCGGTATGACACGCGGTAAGCATTTTCAGGAGTTTTTTCGACACGCGTTACCGGGGAACCGGTTTCAATTCGGGTGTGGGTGAGTTGGTCGCGCAGGCGATCGGGGAGGAGTTGATTTCCGCCCTCAATTGCGTAGAGGCTCAGATACCCTGGTACATCCATGAGGAAGTTCTTTATACCGTTGAGGCCGTTGGTGAGGTGAGGCTCGGTGGCGAGG
>Ga0302320_10010980_pt1 | contig 19247 bp, 12 predicted proteins | sample Bog_T0_3_FD_202130 | JGI IMG/M metagenome (GOLD analysis project Ga0302320, IMG submission 202130) | Peat permafrost microbial communities from Stordalen Mire near Abisko, Sweden - Bog_T0_3 | ecosystem: Environmental > Terrestrial > Soil > Wetlands > Peat | place: Sweden: Abisko, Stordalen Mire... | reverse complement strand
GATCACGGGAAAGCGGGCGCGGACATAGTCGCATCCCTCTCCATCGGCGCGCTGTTTGCAGGAGGTGGCGAGGTAGCGCCAGAGCAGGACCTCGCGGGTGGAGAAGAAATAGTCGTCGAGGATGAAAGCCGCGGGAGTGAGGAAATAGGGCTCGTCGGAGGCCTTGCCGTTGGAGACGACGTGCATGATGAGGAATTCGTCCTTGGGCTCGATGATGGCGGAGTTGTTCGATGGGGAACTCTGCTTCCACTCGTAGCGGGCGAGGCTGCCGTCGGGTTGCAGGGTGAGTTCGCTGGTTTGCTCGAGGGCGCCTCCGGGCTGTCCGGCGTCGAGGCGAAGCTGGGACGAGGTGACGCTGGATTCCTGATACTGGCGAATGGTGAAGGTCTCGGTTGCGACGCGCCGGCCATTCTGGAAGATGGCGAAGGTTCCTTCGTCGACGATCTTGACGGGCTTGTTGGCCGCGGGCTTGCTGGCGGCGAGCGAGAACGAGACAAGCAGGAGAAGCGAAGCGGCGATGGAAGTGCGGCGGATCATGACAGATTCCCCGCTAGAGTGTAGCGCGAGCGGAGGCAGAGGTGGTAAGGCGATTGGCAAGTTGAACCAGAGAGGATAGCAGGGCGGAGGGATCGGCGCCGGAGGCATCGAACGTGTGGTGGGCGAGAAGGTAGGTGGGACGGCGCTGCTCGTAGAGTCCGCGGAGACGGGCAGGATCGGCCGCGAGCGGGCGCTGGTGGGCGGTGCCACTGATGCGGGAGTAGAGGATTTCGAAGGGCGCATCGAGAAAGACGATGGTTGCCGAGTGATGGGCGAGCAGCTTGCGATTGGCCTCCTGAAGGAACGCTCCGCCGCCGAGAGCGAGGACAGAGGGCCGCGCCAGGCGAGGCAGGATGAGGTCGAGGTGAGAGTGTTCGATGGCGCGGAAGCCGCTCTCACCGCGGGCGGCGAAGAGCTCGGGAATGGCGCCGTGAATGCGCGCGATCTCCTGATCGAGATCGACGAGCGGGCAGGCAAGCTGCTGGGCGAGCAGGCGTCCCAGGGTGCTTTTGCCGGCTCCCATGAATCCGATGAGTACCAGCAGCGGCGCTGGAGAATCGTTGGGCATCGAGGGGGATTGTAGCAGGAGATGGGCGCAACTGCCCGGTTCCAACCAAAGGAAGGATGGAACGGGGAAGCCAGCAGTTTGGTAATCCAACTCAAACGCCAAATCAAAAGAAAGAGCAGTTAGCCGGCGGTGATGGTTTCCAGGCCGTGGCCGTTGGGGCCAACCTCGCGCTGGCGGAGCAGGAAGGCGAGGACTGCGCCGATGATTCCCATGACGGTGAGGATCTGCAGCATGGGCTGGTATCCGGTCGGATGGTAGGCGCTGGCTCCGGCCACGTCGTTGGCTTTGCCGAGACCCCAGTTCATGCCCGCCATGCCCATGTTCTGGATCATGGTCATGAGTCCGAGTGCGGTGCCGAGAGTGCGGCTGGGGACAATGTAGGCGACCGAGGGCCAGATGATGGCCGGGACAAAGGTGAAGGCCAGGCCGAGCATTGCCATGGGAACGTAGAGCGAGACGTGGGTGTAGCCCATCATGAGGAAGACGGGGATGAGCAGCAGCACGCCAAGGCACATGATGGTGGCGCGACGTCCCATCTTATCGGAGAAGAGACCGACGATCGGTGTGCCGAACATGGTGAAGGCGGTGAGGACGCTGAGGAGGAATCCACCGAGTTCGCGGGTGGTGCCGTGGGCATCCATGAAGTACTTCACGGCAAAGGTCTCGAAGGGGAAGATGGCGGAGTAGAAGACGACGCAGAGGCCCACGAGATACCAGTAGGAGAGTCCGAAGTTCTTCACGTCCTGGAAGACGATCGTGTCGGCCTCGCCCGCCTTGCCCAGCGCATAGTGTTTCTCGGCGCGGGCTTCCATGATCCAGTAGGCGATGGGTCCGACGACGCAGAGCGAGACGAACGCGACGCCGATGAGCCAGGGGCCCTGCCAGGAGTTGTAGGCGGAGTGCGCCCAGGTGGGGGAGTTCTGAGCCAGCCAACTGCCAAAGCGGGCGAGCATGAGGTTGAGTCCGAGGGCGAAACTGAGTTCCTTGCCCTTGAACCACTTGGCAACGGCGGCGGTAATGGCGACGATGAGCGACTCGGCGCCCATGCCGAAGACGAAACGTCCGCTGGCCATGATGGCGAAGCTGGGACTGAAGGCGGTGAGCATGGAGCCGGCCAGGCAGATGCAGCCGAAGATCAGCAGGGCGCGGCGCACGCCAAGGCGGTCGATGAGGATGCCGCCGATGAGAACGGTGGCGATGGGGGCGATGGAATAGAAGGAATTGAGCAGGCCGATGTTCTGATCGGTGAAATGAAGCTGCTTCTGAAGGACGTCGGCGAGAGGCTCAAGGGCGTCGTAGAAATAATAATTGCCGAACATGGTGATACTGAGCCAGAGAAGGACCAACCAGCGATAGAGCTTGCTGGGCTCGGTTGCGGAGACGGGCTGGGACATGAGGGAACCTTTCCGGCTTGGGAATGGGGCAAGAGTGAATGTAGCAGGAAGAGGGGATGGGCTGCCAGTTGCGGGGCTTCACGGCGGGGTGGGGGTTGGAACGGGAGCGGAGGCGAAGCGGAGAGACGGCTAGTATTTCTTGTGGCGTGCGGGACGCGAACTGTGCTTGGCTTCGGCTTGGGTCGCGGTCCGGAAGTCGGTGCGGTGCTCCTGGACACGGAGTTTGCGGGCGTAGTCGCCGAGGCTGATGGAGTTGTCGGCCATGTTGCCGCGAATGAAGGCGGGCGGGGCCATAGGCGATTCGACGAGTTCGAAGCGGCTGGCGGCCAGCAACGATGTGCTGCCGAGGCGGTCGTTGCTGCCTCGATCGCCGATGGTTGCGGCGGGTACGACTTCCGTGGGAGTCTCGGAAACGGTGGCCGACACGGTAGCCGAGCCGAGGCGGGTCACCGGATCATTGGTGCCGGGTTGCGTTTGCGCGGGCGCGTCGGGGGTGGAAACGACGGGAGTCTGAGGGGCGGTGGCGGAGACGGTGGCCGAGCCCAGGTGAGTTACCGGGATCGACAAATCGCCCGAGGTCTGGGCCAGGAGAGGCGAAGCGATCAAGAGCGCGGCAATCAGGAGAGCGCGCGGCATATGTACTTAGATGCGGGAACGGGCGCCGGGATGTTATTTCGCTGCGGAGTGCGGCGGCGTGGTGGGCGACGGTCTGGAAACAAGCCGTCCTGAATAACCGGCGCGCCTTGCCGGTGGGTTGCGCATGATATTTGTAGCAAAGCCTTATTATTGAGGGCGGGTTTATAAAATAGATTCTTAGAACAGTCGCGGTGGTGTGAGTGAATGGTTCGGCACCCGGAATGACGGGCACGCAAAGGCGGGCGGCAACCCTGATGCTGGCGGCGGCAGTGCTCTGCCCCATGGCGGCTGCGCAGCAGGCGGCGCCGACTGCGGCGGGGCAGGCACAGATGCCTGCGATGGCACTGCCCGGCGCGCAGCCGGAGTTGCTGGGCCGGAGAGTGGAAGAGCTGCAGGTGCCGGGCGCCTTCGCCAGGCAGGCGCAGTTGCTGGACAAAATTCCCTTGAAGCGCGGAGACCGGCTGGAGCGGCGCAATCTGCGCGACAGTCTGCGCGTGCTGTACGAGACCGGGCGCTTTGCCGAGGTGGAAGCCGATGCGAGGCCGCTCGCATCCGGTGGCGTGAGCGTGGAGTTTCGCACCAAGCCAAACTACTTCATTGCCAGCGTGACGGTTACGGGCGTGCCGAAGATTGGTCCGAATGCGACCCAGGTGGTGAATACCGGACGGATGGAACTGGGCACGCAGTTCACCCAGGAGAAGCTCGAGGAATCCGAGAACCGCATTCTGCAATTGCTGCACAACCACGGCTACTGGAAGGCGGAGGTGAGCGCCAAGCTGACTCGCCACGAGCCGACGCAGCAGGTGGACGTGGAGTTCCATGTACTGGCGGGCGAAGCGGCGCGGGTGGGCAAACTGACGGTGACCGGCGACGCGGAATTGAGCGCGGCGGAAGCGGTGGAGGTGTGCCGGCTGCGGCCGGGGAACCGGGTGCGTGCCGATCTGATGGAGCGGGCGCTGGCGCGGCTGCGGAAAAGATACGTGAAACAGCTCCGGCTGCGGGCGCAACTGACGGCGGCTCCGCCGCAGTTCCAACCGGAGACGAATACGGTGGACTACAGCATCACGGTGGAGCGCGGGCCGGTGGTGGAGATTCGCGCCGAGGGCGTGCGCCTGAGCCGCGCCGCGCTGAAGCGCTACGTTCCGGTGTATGAGGAACACGCGGTGGATGAGGACCTGTTGAATGAAGGAAGGCGCAACCTGCGCGACTATCTGCAGGGACAGGGATACTTTGACGCCGTGGTGCAGGTGCGTCAGGAGGAGGACGCCGGGCACGACCGGCAGCAGATCGTGTACTCGATTGAGCCCGGCCAGCATCGCAGATTGCGCGCGATTGAGTTGCAGGGCAACAAGCGCTTTGACGACGCGACCCTGCGCGAGCGCATGCAGACGCAGATTTCCAGCAGGCTGCAGCCGCACGGGCGCTACAGCCAGGCGCTGCTGACCAGCGACCTGCAGGCCATCAAGAACCTGTACCGGGCGAACGGCTACGAGCGGGTGAACGTGACCAGCGAGGTGATCGACGACTCCCAGCAGGGCCGCGGCGAGATGAGAATCGTGGTGAAGGTGGACGAGGGCGCGCTGGTGCGCGTGGGACGGCTGGAAATCCGGGGAGCCAAGGCGGTGAGCGAGGCCGAGATTCGCCGCCTGATCAACACCGAGGCGGGCGAGCCGTTCTCCGAGGCCATGGTTGCCGAGGACCGGCAGTTGGTGCTGAACGACTATTTCAACCGTGGCTTTGCGCAGGTGCAACTGGAGAGCTCGGCAAAGTACGCCGACGAAGCGCACACGCTGATGGACGTGCTCTACGAGATCCACGAAGGAACAGAGGAGTTTGTCAGCCGCGTGCTGATCAGCGGAGTGCGGCACACCAAGCCGCACATCGTGGACCAGGCGGTGGTGATCCGGGAAGGCGCGCCGCTGAGCCAGGAGAAGATGCTGCAGACGCAGCACAACCTGTATGACATGGGCATCTTCAACGAGGTGCAGACGGCGATTGAAAATCCCGAGGGCGACGAGAAAGACAAGGACGTGCTGTTCCAGATACGCGAAGCCCGGCGCTGGACGGTGAACTACGGTGGTGGGGTGGAGATTGGAACGGGGCTGAACACGGGATCGGGTGGCTCGCCGCAAGGGCAGACAGGGGTCAGTCCGCGGGTGGTGGTGGACGTGACGCGGATCAATTTCCGGGGGCGCGATCAGTCGCTGATCTTCAGTTCGCATTTTGGCAACCTGGAAAAGCGGGCCTCGCTGAGCTTCGTGCAGCCGCGCTGGTTCAATCTGCCGGACTGGCGGCTGACGCTGACCGCGCTGTACGACAACGAGAACGACGTGACCACCTTCAGCAGCAACCGGGAGGAAGGCGCGGTGCAGTTGACCCAGCAGGCGAGCAAGTCCACGCAGTGGCTGTACCGCTACTCGTACCGCCGGGTCACGGTCGATCCGAGCAGCTTTCCGGCGGGATTCAGCCCGGACCTGATCCCGCTCTACTCGCAGCCGGTGCGGGTGGCAATGCCGAGCCTGACGTATCTGCGGGACACGCGCGACGACCCGGTGAATTCGACCAAGGGCACCTACAACACGGCCGACCTCGGGGTGGCGTCGGGCTACGTTGGCTCACAGGCGAACTTTGGCCGGGTGCTGGCGCAGAACGCGACCTACCACAAGTTTCATCACAACTGGGTGTTTGCGCGCTCGCTGCGCGTTGGGGTGGAGACTCCGTACAGCAAGACGGGATTCATCCCGCTTCCGGAGCGCTTCTTTCTTGGCGGCTCGAACTCGCATCGCGGATTTGCCATCAACCAGGCGGGGCCGCGCGATCTGTATTCGGGAGCGCCGCTGGGGGGCAGCGCGATCTTCCTCAATAGCATGGAACTGAGGCTGCCGCCGACGCCGCTGCCATTTGTGGGAGACAACTTGAGCTTCGTGATCTTCCACGATATCGGCAACGTCTTTGGGACGGCGAACCAGATGTGGAAGAACCTATTGCGCTTCAACCAGCGCGACCAGGCAAGCTGCCGCACGCTTCCGTCCACCGCTTGCGACTTTAGTTATATGTCGCAAGCGGTGGGAACCGGGATACGCTATCGCACGCCGATTGGGCCCGTGCGGGTGGACCTGGGATACAACCTGAATCCGCCGGTGTTTCCGGTGAACCAGCCGAGCAGCGGCGCGCCGTATTCGGACCAGGTGCGGCGCTTTAACTTTTTCTTCAGCATTGGGCAGACATTCTGATGACGAGACGGGGATGCCTCTTGGCGTGGTTGCTGGCGCTGCTGTCGATGACGGCGAGCGCAGAGGTGGTGGACCGCATCGTCGCCGTGGTCAACGGCCACCTGGTGACATGGAGCGACCTGGACGAGCAGATGCGCTTTGAGGCCCTGGAAAATGTGCGGCCGCTGGAGCAACTGGTCGAGGTGCAGCGGCGAGGAGCCTTCGAGCACCTGGTACAGGACCGGATCCTGCGCGACCAGATGGAGGGAACCGAGCCGGCGACGGCCTCCGAGGTGAATGCGCGTATTGCCGAAGTGCGCGTCCTCTGGCACCAGGAAAAAGACGACACGAAGTGGACCGCAACGCTCGGGCGCTATGGACTCTCGGCAGGGGAGCTGCGCGAACTGGCGGCAAACCAGGTAGAAGTCTGGCGCTTCATGGAATTCCGCGTGCGGCCGCTGGTGCGCGTTTCCGGCGAGGAAGTGGAAGACTACTACAACAAAACGCTGACTCCGCAGGTGGTGGCGCAAGGACAAACGCCCGAGCCGCTGGAGCAGTTGAGGGACAAGATTCGCCAACTGCTGGCGGCGCAGAAGACGACCGGCGAGATGGAAAAGTGGCTGGAGAATTTGAAGGCACAGAGCAAAGTGCAGATTTTGTGGGACGGCGTGCGGTAGCGTAGTGCGAGGACGATGAGCGAAGAGCCAGAGCAGGAAAAATCCGGGCAGGTCGAAGGCTCCGGGGCGGGCGCGGCGCAGGCGCCGGCTGCCCGTCCGAAGTGGCGCGGGAGGATTCTGCTGGGGATGGGGGCGCTGGCGCTGGTGTTGCTACTGGTGGCGGGAAGCGCGTTGCGCTACGTGCAGAGCGCGGAGTTCCATGAGCGGGCGCGGCAGTTTGCCATTGCGCAGGTGGAGCAGGCGACCGGCGGACGGGTGGAGTTGCAGAGCGTTGCGTGGAGTTTTGCGCGCTGGGAATTTGAACTGGCGGGGTTGGTGGTGCACGGGAGGGAAGCGGCGGGCGAAGCTCCGCTGCTGCGCACGGACCTGGTGCGGGTGCGGCTGAAATGGCTTGCGCTGTGGCGCGGCCGCGTGGCCCTGCGCGAGTTGAGCGTGCGGCGTCCGCTGGCACACGTGGAGGTGTACAAGGATGGCTCGACCAACCTTCCGAGGCCGAAGCTGCCCAGCGGAGCGCGACCGGACAGAATCGAGCAGGTACTGCGGCTGGCGATGGATCATGCCGAGCTGAGCGACGGGCTGCTCGAGTGGAACGACGAAAAGATTCCGCTGAACGGCGCGGCTAACGGGGTGGCCGTGGAGCTGGGCTACCGCACCGACGACGATCACTACGAGGGCACGGCCAAGGTGGACGAGGTTCGGCTGCGGCCGCGGGATTTCGAGCCGCTGACGCTGGGCGCCTCGGCCAGCTTCCGTCTCTACCGCGACCGCCTGGAAGTGCCACGGCTGCGGGTGAGCCAGGGACGCTCGTGGGTGGAGGCCGGCGGGGCAATCGTTGGGCTGTCCTCTCCGGTGGCGCAATTTGCCTATCGCGCGGTTGGCGATCTGCGGGAACTGGCGCGGCTGGTGGACTACACCGAGTTGGAGAGCGGCACCGCGCAATTGAACGGCGAGGCAACCTATCGATGGGATCGCAACCAGTACGCCGTCGTCGGCAAGGCGCAAGGTGTCGGCGTGACGTGGGCCGACTCGGTCGTGCGGCTGGCGAACATTACCGGCGGCTTTGCGTATTCGCTGGACCGCGAACACTTCGACGTATCTTCGATCTTTGCCACGGCGCTGGGAGGCACGGTACACGGCACCCTGGACGCCAGCAGTCTGCCCGGCGCGCAGCCGGTGGGGCGGATCGACCTGGTGGTAACCGGAGTGGAGCTGGCGCAGGCGTTGCGCGCATTTTCCACCCGCGAACTTCCGCTGGATCGGCTGCCGCTGTCGGGCTTGACGGCCGGCACGCTGAAGGTGCACTGGCTGGGCGGTCCCCTGGACGCGCGCATGGATGGGGATCTGCGGGTGAGTCCGGTGGCGCGCGCGGGAACCTTGCCGGTGACCGGAGTTGTGCAGGCAACGGTGGATTTCCGGCACGAGTCGGTCGAGGTGCGGAGCGTGGACGTCAGCACCCGGGAGACGCATCTTACGGCGCAGGGACTGGTCTCGTCCAACTTTGATCTGCAACTGGACCTGGCGAGCAGGGAGTTCGCCGAACTGGAGCCGCTGGTGACCTCATGGCGCGGGGTCAGGGCGCACGAGTTGCCGATTGAATTTGACGGGAGCGCGGAATTCCGGGGAAAGATGCATGGCAGGTTGTCTTCGCCCGCGTTTTCCGGATACCTGGAACTGCATGACTTTACCACCGTACTGCGCAGCGAGGAACAGGCGAAGGACGGTGCGCCCGCGGTGCAGCACGCGGTGCGTACGCGGTGGGACCTGCTGGAGGGCGACGTGGAGTATTCGGCCGCCCGCGAGAGTATTCGCAATGGCCTGCTGCGACGCGGCGAGGCGCGCATCCAGGTGGATGCCAGCGTGGCGCTGGTGAACGGAAACTACGATGCGACCCAGGCTTTTTCAGCCCACGTGAAGATGGACAAGGCCGAGGCCGGCGAACTGCAGTCGCTGGTGGGATCGAGCTACCCGGTGAGCGGGCTGGTGAGCGGCGACGTGCATGTGGCAGGCACCGAGGACAACCTGAACGGCAGCGGGCGGATTCAGTTGCAGGACGGAACGGCGTGGCGGCAGGCGGTGCGCTGGGCAAGCGCCGAGGTGAACTTCACCCGGAACCAGGCGGAGTTGCACAACATCCTGGTGAAGAGTGACGCGATGCAGTTGCGGGGCGACGCGCGCATGAACGTGGAGACGAGCGAGTTTGCTTTCGATCTGAAGGGTACTGAGGTGAAGATTGAAAACCTGCGCGTGGTGCGCGAGGGCAAGATCAACGCCAGCGGGCAGGCGACGTTTGAGGCCAGCGGCGAGGGGACGCCGGCCGCGCCGCGCATCAATGGGCGGTTACGCCTGCGCAATCTTGCGGTGAACCATCAACTGCTGGGCGACATGGACGTGGATGCGGTGACCCACGGCGCGGAGATGACCCTGACGGCGCGCTCGAACTTCAAGGCGGCGGAGGTGAAGCTGGCCGGGGAGATTCTGTTGCGCGGACAGATGCCGATGCACCTGAGCGCGGACATGGAGAGCGCGAACCTGGGCCCGTCGCTGGAGGCGTTCCTGCCGCTGCGCCACGGCGGCGTGTCGGAAGTGAAGATGCACCTGGAAGTGAAGGGCGAGGCGCTGCATCCGCGCGACGCCACGGCGGAGCTGGTGGTGGAGCACTGGGCCACGACCTATGGCGGCTTCGTGGTGACCAATGACGGGCCGCTGCGGCTGACGATGGCCAACCAGGTTGTGCGGGTGGAGCAGTTCCGCATGGCGGGCGAACAGGGAACGCGGTTTCTGCAATTGCGCGGGGAGATACAACTGGGCGGCAAACGCGAGATAGACCTGCGCGCCGATGGCAGCGTGAACCTGAAACTGCTGGAGACCGTCGATCCGAACCTGCTGGCGGGCGGAATCGCCGATCTGAATCTGCGGATCAACGGGACGCTGTCGCGGCCTTCGCTGCGCGGCAACCTGAAGGTGCAGAACGGAAGCATCACGTACCAGGATTTCCCCAACGGGCTGAGCGAGATTGCCGGCACGTTCATCTTTAATCAGGACCGCCTGCAGGTGCAGGAGCTGACGGCGCGCACCGGAGGCGGGCTGCTGCACTTCGACGGCTTTCTTACGTTCTCAGCCTCACAGGGGCTGTTCTTCAATCTTGCGGCCAGCGGGCGCGATATTCGATTGCGCTATCCGGATGGGGTGAGCTCGGCGGTTGACGCCTCGTTTGCGCTGACCGGTACGAAGAAGAGCGCGCTGCTGTCCGGCGACGTGACGGTCAAGCGGCTGGGCCTGAATCCGCAATTCGATTTTGCGTCCTACATGGACGAGGGACTGCGCGGCTCGGTGCAGAAGATCGATTCGCCGCTCAACAACCTGCGCCTGGACATCCACGTGACCTCGACGCCGCAGCTTCAGTTTCAGACCTCGGCGGCTCGATTGAGCGGAAACCTGGACCTGCGGCTGCGCGGCACGGCCTCGCGCCCCATGGTGCTGGGCCGCATCAACCTGCTGGAAGGCACGATCGATCTGAGCGGCACCAAGTACAGGATCGAGCGTGGCGATCTTACGTTTAACAACCCGGTGCGGATCGAACCGGCGCTCGACATTGAACTCTCGACACGGGTGCGCGATTACGACATTACGCTGGGCTTCCACGGCCCCATGAGCAAGCTGAACAGTTCCTACCGCTCCGACCCGCCGCTGTCCAGCACCGACATCATTTCGTTGCTGGCGCTGGGAGGCACGGCGGGGGAGACGGCGAATCCGGCGATGATGGGCACGTCGTTGTATCAGCCATCGGTTTCGGCGGGCGCATCGACGGCGCTGATCGGACAGGCGCTGAGCGCGACCCAGAGCAACCGGGCGCAGAGATTGTTCGGCGTCAGCCGGGTGAAGATCGATCCGAATGTGGGCGAAGCGCTGAACTCCGGTCTGGCGCGGGTCACCGTGGAGCAGCAGATTTCCAACCGGCTGACGCTGACCTACATCTCGTCGCTGAACCAGACCGCCCAGCAGGTCATCCAGTTTGAGTACAACCTGGACAAAGGCGTCTCGATCGTGGGCGTGCGCGACCAGACGGGCGTGATCTCGTTCGTCGTGCTGCTGCGCAAACGCAGAAAGTAGCGCGCGAGCGGACGCAGCAGGGACAATTCCATCCAGGATTTGGCTATACTGTCCGCATGTGTGGACGATTCCGGGTGGCGCGCAAGAAAGAGATTCTGGAAGCGGCGTTCGATGCCGAGGATGACTGGACCGGTCTCGACTGGAAGCCCCGTTACAACGCAGCTCCCGGGCAACTGATTGCCGCCGTGCGGCAGGATGCGGACGAGCCTCGGCGCCGCATGTCGCCGCTGCGCTGGGGGCTGATTCCGGCGTGGGCAAGCAACGCTTCTATTGGCTACAAGATGATCAACGCGCGGGCGGAGACGGCGGCCACCAGGGCATCGTTCCGCGAACCGTTGCGCCGGCGGCGCTGCCTGATTCCAGCCGATGGATTCTACGAGTGGAAGCACGAGGGGAAAGAAAAGCTCCCGTTCTGCTTTACGTTGCAGGATGAAGCCGTGTTCGGCTTCGCCGGGTTATGGGACCGCTGGAAGAATCCGCAGGGAGAGACAGTCGAGAGCTGTACCATACTGACGACCACGCCCAACGAATTGCTGCGCGACGTTCACGACCGCATGCCGGTCATCCTCGCGCCGGATGCCTACGACCTGTGGCTCGATCCCGGTTTTACCAAGGTTGAGGAATTACAGCCGCTGCTTGTGCCTTACCCCGCCGCCGCGATGCGCCGCTACCGGGTGAGCCAGCGGGTGAACCAGGTGAAGAACGACGACGCGGAGTGCGCGGCGGAAATCGCCGCCGCGTAAAATCGCCAGCGCCGCCGCCGTCGGATCGCGCATCCAATTCGCGAGGTGATTGCGATGAGCGCATTCGAGAGCTTTCCCCGGATTTCGCCATTTCTCTGGTTCGACACAAACGCGGAAGAAGCGGTTGCATTCTATCTCTCGGTTTTCAAGAACTCGCGCCGGTTCGGCGAGCTGCGCAGTACCGGGGACGGTCCGGTGCCGAAGGGTGACATTCTCACGATTGCATTTGAGCTGGATGGCCAGAAATTTACCGCGCTCAACGGCGGCCCAATGTTCAAGTTCACCGAGGCGATTTCGTTCATGGTGCGCTGCGACTCGCAGGAAGAAGTGGACGATTACTGGTCGAAGCTTTCCGCCGGAGGCAGCGAAATTCAGTGTGGCTGGCTGAAGGATAAGTTCGGCCTCTGCTGGCAGATTGTGCCCGCGCGGGCATTCGAGCTATTCAAGAATCCCAAGGCCTTCCAAGCGATGATGAAGATGAAAAAGATCGACATCGCGGAGCTGGAACGCGCGGCGCAATCTTAGTCGGCGAGTGGGCGCAATTTCAGTGAAAGTCGTGCGAGCGGACTGCGGCGTGGCTGATGGGTAGCGGGCGAATCTCGCGGGCCTTCACCGAGACGACGTTCTCCTGGTTCTGCAACTCGCCTTCGATCAGCAGGAACTTTTCGTAGATCACCACCTGTTTGAACTGCTCATACACAGCGGGCGTGAGGATGGCGTTGGCTATGCCCGTCTCATCTTCAATACTGAGAAAGACGAAACCCTTGGCCGTGCCGGGGCGCTGCCGGGCGATGACCGCTCCGGCGATGCGGACCGCGCGTCCGTGCGCGAGCGTGGCCAGTTCACTGGCGGCGAAGATGCCCATCTGCCGCAGTTGTTCGCGATGGAAGGCCATGGGATGGCGGCCCACGGTGACTCCGGTGCCGGAGAAATCGGCGACGAGGCGCTCTTCGAAGGTCATCTGGCGCAGCGGCGAGTCGGCTGACCCCGGCTCGGGAAGTTCGTCGAGCAGCGGTCCCGCGGGACGCGCGGCGTACTCCACCTGCCAGAGCGCATCGCGGCGATGGGCCACCTCGCCCAGCGAGTTGAGCGCGCCGATCCGGGCCAGCAGGGCATGGCCGCTCTTGCCGAGTTCGGGCAGCCGCATCACCAGATCCTGAATGGTAGTGAAGCCGTGCCGCTCCCGGGAGGCGACCAAGGCGTTGGCCGCATCGCGCCGCAATCCGCGCGCATAGCAGAGACCGAGGCGCAACGCGAAACGATGAGGGCTCGCGGGCTCGGGCTCCAGCGTGCACGGCCAGACGGAGTGTTGCACATCCACGGGCTTGACGCGCAGGCCGTGGCGCTGCGCATCCTTTACAACCGTCGCCGGTGAGTAAAAGCCCATGGGCTGGTTGTTAAGCAGGGCAGCGGTGAAGGCCGCAAGGTAGTTGCACTTGAGGTAGGCGCTGGCGTAGGCGATGAGGGCAAAGCTGGCGGCGTGCGATTCGGGAAACCCGTAGAGCGCAAACGACGAGATGGACTGCACGATCTCGTCCTGCACTTTGGGCGCGATGCCGTTGGCGCTCATGCCGCGGCGCAGCTTGGAGTCCAGCTCCTTCATGCGTGCCATGGAGCGGCGCATGCCCACGGCGCGGCGCAGCTCCTCGGCCTCGCCGCCGGTGAAGCTGGCAACGATCATCGCCATGCGGATGAGCTGCTCCTGGAAGAGCGGAATGCCGAGCGTGCGTTTGAGCACGGGCTCCAGCAGCGGATGATAAAAGGTCACCGGCTCCCTGCCGCGCCGCCGCTTCATGTAGGGATTCATCATGTTGCCCGCGATGGGGCCGGGACGGATGATGGCCACCTGCACCACAATGTCGTAAAAGCAGACGGGATGATTGCGCGGCAGCGCCGCCATCTGCGCCCGGCTCTCCACCTGGAACATGCCCACAGTGTCGGCCTGCTGCAGGGCGCGATAGGTTGGCGGATCGTTTTGCGGAAGCTGCGCCAGGTCGAGCGGTTCGTCGTAGTGTGCGGGCACCAGCTCGATGCAGTCCTTGAGCACCGCCATCATGCCGAGCCCGAGCAGATCGACCTTGATGATCTTCATGTCGGCGCAATCTTCCTTGTCCCACTGGATGACCGCGCGCCCCGGCATGGAGGCCGGCTCGATGGGCACTACGGCGTTGAGCTGGCCGCCGCAGATCACCATGCCTCCGGAGTGCTGTCCGAGATGGCGCGGCAGATCCTGCATGCGCCCGCAAATCTCCACGTACTTGGCGATGCGGCGATGCCCGATATCGAAGCCCGCTTCGTGAAAGTTGCGGCCCAGGGTATCGTCTTTGTCCTTCCACTCCCAGGCGCTGACCAGGCGGGTGAGGCGGTCGAGAGTTTCCGCGTCGAAGCCCAGCGCCTTGCCTGCCTCGCGCGCCGCCGAGCGTCCACGATAGGTGATGACGTTGGCGGTCATGGCCGCGCCCAGTTCGCCGTAGCGCCGATAGACGTACTGAATGGCGCGCTCGCGCTGGGGGCCGCTGGGCAGGTCGAGATCGATATCCGGCCACTCGCCGCGCTCCTCGGACAGAAAGCGCTCGAAGAGCAGATCCATGCCCACCGGATCGATGGCCGTGATGCCGAGGGCGTAGCAGACCACGCTGTTGGCCGCCGAGCCGCGTCCCTGCACCAGGATGGCTTCGCGTTCGCAGAACTGCACGATGTCCCAGACGATGAGGAAGTATCCGGCGAGCCCGAGCTTGGCGATGAGCGCCAGTTCGCGCTCCGCCTGCTTCTGCGCGCGCCGCAAAAGTTTGTCATCGTGCTTGGGCACGTAGCGATTGCGAATGCCTTCCGCGGTGCGCTTTTCGAGAAAGGATTGCATCGGCTCTCCGTCGGGCGCGGCGTACTCCGGAAAGCGGTAGCCAAGATCGCTCATCTGGTAGGTGAGGCGCGCGGAAAGCTCGCAGGTGTTGGCCACGGCCTCGGGCAGATCGCGAAACAGTTCCTGCATCTCGCGTGCCGGGCGCAGGTAGCGTTCGGCGTTGAGAGCAAGCAGACGGCCGGCGGTTTCCAGCGTGCAGTGGTGGCGGATGGCGGTGAGCACGTCGAGCACTTCGCGCTCGTCCGGGGTGGCGTAGTGAACTCCATTGGTGGCCAGCAATGGCAGATGCAAGGTGCGTGCAATGCGCACCGCTGCCTGGTTGCGATGCTCTTCCTCGCGGTCGCAGTGGCGCTGCAGTTCGACGAAGACATTGCGCGGGCCAAAGACGCGGGTCAGCCGCTCCACCTCGGCGAGCGCCTCACGGTATCCGCCGCGCGCCAGGGCGGCTGCCAAGGGGCCTTCCTCGCCGCCGGTCATGCACACCAGCCCATCGGCAAACTCCTCCACATCGGCCAGCCGCGCGGCGCCCTCGGCCTTGGTTTCTTCCCGCAGCTTGTAACGGGTGATCAGGCGGCAGAGGTTCTGGTAGCCGCGCTGCGACTCGGCCAGCAGCGCCCAGCGCACAGGCTCGGCCGGAACCTGATGCGGCAGCCACGGCGCGGGACGCACGCGCTCGCCGCCATCGCGCACGGCGATCTCGGCTCCAATGTGAGCCCGCGTGCCGGCCCGTTCGGCAGCGATGTGAAAACGCGGCGCGCCATACAGACCATTGCGGTCGAGCAGGGCCATCGCGGGCATCGCAAGCTGGGCGCAGCGCGCCATCAGCAACTCGGGCAGCGATGCGCCTTCCAGAAAGCTGAATGCCGAACGGGCGTGAAGTTCTACATACATTGCGTCACTCAGTCGTAAATTCCAATCACGTACCAGCAACCGTTGCGCGCCGCCAGAGTGGCGCCGGCCGCCGCGTATCCGTCCGCGCCGGGCTCGTAGGCCAGGCGCAGACAGCGCCTCGGTTCTTCCTCGAGCGCAACGTCCCACTCTTCGCGGCACCACGCGGGATTCGTCCACCAGGCCCCGCTGCTGCGCCAGGGGCCGGAGCGGGCTTGCAACGGCCGCCGCTGCCCTTCGTAATCCATTGCCACCGGCGCGTCGCCGCGCAACTCGATGGCGACCGCGCACGGCGGACGCACTATGCGCAGCGCCGGAGCGTGGCCGGCTGGCATGGTTGGCGGTGACGTGGCCGATGCTGCAGCCATGGGCGGCGGGCGCCGGGCAACGCCGGGCAGAGAAGCCTGATCCACGGCAAAGCCGGCCACCCGGAATGACTCGGGGGCGTGCGTGTCCAGCAACTCCGGAGCGCCTACGCGCTCTTCTCCCACCAGTTTGCGCAGGCGCGCCAGAAGAATCTCCATCCGTCCCGCCTCGGGAGCCTGGGCGGTGAAGAGTCCCTGCTGCGCCGTCTGTGGCCGCGCCGGATGGGCCACGATGCGCAGGGCGACGACGGCGCCCGGCGGGGGATGCATTTCCAGATCAAGCTGCAGGAGTTTGAGCAGCGTCGGGCGATCGCGCTCGGCAAGCGCGGGACGCACGGTGCGACGATGTTCGGGGCGACGATGCTCGGGGCGCGCGGCAGGGTTGCTGGCACCGTCTAAAGCGTTTCCCTCTAAAACCAGGCAGGTCTCCACTGCGGCGATGGCCAGCGCCCGTTGCGCCGCGCGTTGCAGAACCCGCTCCAGCATGTGGCTGAGCAGAAACAGGAGCGGCTCCAGCAACTCCACCGGATGCTCCAGCTCGACGGCTTCGCAGAGCAGGGCATCGGGCGGTTCTTCGGTGGGGCGCAGCAGATGGTTGTACTCTCCGCGCGCTTGCGCCTGCAGACGCAGGCCGCCCTGGCCGAGGCGCGCTGCCAGCGCCCGGGTGGGCAGGGCGGCCAACTGCCCCAGGGTATGAATGCCCCAAGCCGCCAGGGTCTGCGCCTGGGCCGCGTCCGGCTCGAGCACGCTCGGCGCGAGTGGCGCCAGGGTTTCCGCCTCGCGACCGGGGGCGATCGCCGTCACGCCCGGCAGGCCGCGAGCCGCCAGCAGGGCGGCGCAGGCATTGTGCGCCGCGGCCACGCTGGCCTCGTATCCGGCCGCGGCGTTGAATTCGTACCCACTGGATTCACACCCCAGGCCGCTCACCGCCCGATGCAGACTCACGGCAATCTGCTGGGCGCTGCCCAGCAGGCGCTCCGAGCCGGAAACATCCAGCAGCAGAGTAGCTCCGCAGCTTTCTTCCCGTGGCGCGGCAATGGTTTCCACGCGCGGAGAGAAGCGCCCGGCGCAGCCCATCAACTCCGCAAACGAAATGTCCTCCAGCTGGCGATCGCGTCGCAGCACCAGCACCGGAAAAGACTCGGCCTGCAAGCGGCTCATGCCGGGCACGAGCCCGAGCCGGCGCGCCTCCTGGTTCATGGCAAAGACGCGCTCCAGCGGCGGTGCGCCAGCCAGGACCGCGACTGCCCGTGGGTGCCCCGTAAGCGTAGAGCCAGCCCGCGGAGCCACCAGCGCGACCGCCAGGGCCTGCGCCGCGAAGTCGCATAGATGCAGACAGAGATACAGCGGGGACGGCATGGCTCATCTCGACCATGAGGTGGTGCTGCTCCAGACCGCTTCGGCGGAAGCGGCTGGCTTTTTGCGCATCAGGTCCAGGGCGCGGCTGCGCTCCAGGCGGACGCGGTACCCCAGACCGGCAAGCAGCCGTGGACTGGAAAGCGCCGCCTGCCGCCAGTCGATCTCACCTTGACGGCAATGGAGGGAAACGGCAGCGCAACTCCCGGCACAGGCGGCGCGCGTCAGCAGCAGCAGGAGCGTGCGCGACTTCTCCGCCTGCAGGCGGAAGCGATACCAGGTTGCCAGGGGCACGCGGCGCGCCTGCTCCGGCGGTACGTCTCCCATGTCGAGCACAATGGCGCGAAAGCCTCCGGCGCCGAGCAGCAGATCGGTGGCGCGCAGGCCGTGGTCGAGCCGCGCCCAGCCGGTTTTTTCCGCGCGCAGGCCGCCGGCACGCGGCCCCATGGGCGGCTGGTTGCAGGATGGGCCGGCGCGAACCCAGAGCAGGCGGCGCAGATCCACGCCCAGGGCTGCGGCCGAGACGGGGTCGAGAGCGTCGGAGACATCGACATAGGCGCAGCTTGCATCCTGCCGCGTAACCTCGGCCAGGGTGGACAGCGCCAGGGTGGTGCGTCCGCCGGAGCGGTCTCCCGTCAGCTCGGTGATCGCGCCCAGCGGCAGGCCGCCGCCAAGCACCGCGTCAACTTCCGCCAGGCCGCAGGAAAGCAGCTCGGGCGCGACCGGAGGGCGCAGGGACAGGGCTGCGGGAATGCGCTCGGCGAGCGCCGATTCGACCTGCCTCCGAAGCTCCGCCGCGCTTCCCATATTCGCCTTTTATTCGCCTAAGTAAAGTAATCAAATCGCGGCGGCTTGTCAATCCTGTTGCTATCCGGGCGATGCAAATTTCCAGGCGTCGAACGGGAGCGCCGATCTGCTGGTCTACAATCATGCATTGCCGCTATTTCTGCCGCTTTCGTCGAGCAGCGCGGTGCCCGGTGGCAGCGGGGTTCACGCTGACGGTCAATGGCGCAAACTTCGCGGCGAACTCGGTGGTGCTGTGGAACGGCGCGGTACGAAAGACGACCTTCGTCAGCAGTATGCAGTTGACGGCGGCGATCAGCAAAGAGGATATTGCCAAGGAGACTTCAGCCTTGGTGACGGTTGCAAACCTGGCTCCGAATGTGGGGTCGTCGGCGGCGCAGCCGTTTGCCGTGATGGCGCGAACTTGACGACAACCTACGTGAGCCCGTGGCAGATTTCGGCGGTGGTTACGGCATTGAACCTTGGGCCGCTGCCGGTCGAGGTGACGGTGAGTAATCCGGCAGGCAGTTCGGCAGGGTTCGAGTTGCAATGACGAGGAACAGGGCAAGGTTTGCGAAGTTGCTTTTGTAACGGTGATTTTGTAACCGGGAAACGCTGCGAAGTTCATAAACAGGGTGCGCCAGGCGGGAACGGCCATCCGGCAAAAGGGGAGAGATGAGATGAGTATGAGAAGGCTTGCGGCAATAATGATTGCGGTTGCAATGATGATGACTCTGGCGCTGGCGCAGACACCGAAAAGCACCGATACCGGCAACGCGGCGTATGTGAACCGGGCGGAAGTGGGGAGGGCGGCGTCGGGTCTGAAGGCGGACCTGACGGCCTCGGGCGCGGGCGTAGGCTACGTGCCGGTCTTTTCCGACACGACGGGCGATCTGGTCAACTCGTCCATCTTCCAGGCAACGACGGGCAATGTCGGCATCGGCACCACCACGCCGGTAGCCCTGCTCAGTCTCGTAGGCACCAATCCCAGCATGCGCATCGAGAACTATTCCAACGTCTCCGGCGACTCGCCGAACTTCAACTTCTACACCGGACGCGGCACCGCGACCGCGCCGCTGGCGACGCAGAGCGGCGACAACCTCGGACAGTTCGCTTCC
>Ga0302320_10010979_pt1 | contig 19247 bp, 18 predicted proteins | sample Bog_T0_3_FD_202130 | JGI IMG/M metagenome (GOLD analysis project Ga0302320, IMG submission 202130) | Peat permafrost microbial communities from Stordalen Mire near Abisko, Sweden - Bog_T0_3 | ecosystem: Environmental > Terrestrial > Soil > Wetlands > Peat | place: Sweden: Abisko, Stordalen Mire... | reverse complement strand
CGGCCGGCCCATCCGGTTCGTCACGTTCCAGTCAATGTCGAGGATGTCGTCGCCCGGGATGTATTCGCGCAGCTCCTCAAAATCCATGCCGCGCCCTTTGAACCGGCTGAGATACGCCCCCACCATCATGTCATTCACCAGCCGGTTTGTGCGCACCTCCACACGGCGGACCGAGGCGAGAATTTCACTGAGGGTCATGGGCATGGCAAAAATCGGCTTCCTTCCGCCGGCTCACGGCACCGGCACCGCGTTGAAAATCTTCTGGATCAGGCTGTCGGTCGTCACCGCCTGCGCCTCCGCCTCGTAGGTGAGGATGATCCGGTGCCGCAGCACATCCGGCCCGATGCTCTTCACATCCTCCGGCGTGACATATGACCGTCCCTGCAATAGCGCCCAGGCCTTGGCCGCCACCGTCAGGTAAATCGTCGCGCGCGGCGAGGCGCCATATTGGATGAAATGTTTCACCTCCAGCTTGTATTTCTCCGGCGACCGCGTGGCAAACACCAAGTGGACAATGTAGTCCCGCACCTTCTCATCCACATGAATCTGATCCACCAGCTTGCGCGTCCGCAAGATCTCCTCCAGCCCTACCACCGGCTTGAGCTTCATCTCCGGTGCGGTGAACGCCATCCGGTCGAGAATCTTCCGCTCCTCGGCGAACGACGGATAATCCAGCAGCACCTTGAACATGAACCGGTCCACCTGCGCCTCGGGCAGCGGATAGGTGCCCTCCTGGTCAATCGGATTTTCCGTCGCCAGCACCAGAAACGGCGACGGCAGCGGCAGCGTCTCACCCCCCAGCGTCACCTGCCGCTCCTGCATGGCCTCCAGCAACGCCGACTGCACCTTGGCCGGCGCCCGGTTGATTTCATCCGCCAACAGCAGATTGGCGAACACCGGCCCACGGGTGGCGTGGTACTTCCCGTCCTGCGGACTGTAAATCAGCGTCCCCACAATGTCCGCCGGCAGCAGATCCGGCGTGAACTGGATGCGATGGAACCGCGCGTCAATGGCGGCGGCCAGCGAGCGTACGGACATCGTCTTGGCCAGACCGGGGACCCCCTCGAGCAGCACATGCCCGTTGGCCAGCAACCCGACGAGCAGCCGGTCCACCAACTGCTCCTGGCCGACAATGACCTGGCCGATTTCCTCGCGCAAAGCTTTGATCCAGGCGAAAGCCGCCTGCACCTGTTCATCTAATGTGTTGCTCATGGGCGTCGAATCTAACCCCTAAACGTCTCCGGCTCAAGCCATCCCTGTCATTTTCAAACTAATCCGGGGCATCCCGAAGTTGTTGGCAACGTTGGACGGGCGCGACAATTGGGCGGACTGGCTGCGGGTTTGTCCATGGAGCGGGAGGCGGTGCGCACCACACGGTGGCGCTCAGGTGCGGCGGCCGGGCCTGCACCTTATACGCATCTATCGGTTTGAATTGCTGCCGCGGGGAAGGACCGGCTTTCTTGTAGCGGCGGGCGTCCCGCCAGCCGTAGCTGGCGGCATCTTGCCGCCTGGTCCAACGCCTGGGTTTCAACCGGGCTCGCAAATAATTCAACCTTCCCGGGCCGGGATGCGCTTTTCCGCCGGGCGGGACGCCCGGCTCTACGGCAGGCAGGATGCCCGCCGCTACCACAAGATGCGCCCCCTGCCATTGGCGGCATCCAAAAGAAATTGAAATTGACCGGCTGACCGGCCATGATGGTCCATCGCTTAGGATTTCCAGCTTGGGAATTCGCCACTTTAAATGAAACGCACACATCATTGCAACGAACTGCGCCCGGCACATATCGGGCAAACGGTCACGCTGTCGGGCTGGGTCCACTCCCGGCGCGACCTGGGCGGGCTGATTTTCATCGACATCCGGGACCGGGAGGGCCGCACCCAGACCGTGTTTGATCCCTCGGATCTGGCGCCGGCGCTGTTTGAGCAGGCGGCGGGGCTGCGCAGCGAATGCGTGGTGAGCCTGACGGGCCGGGTGCGGCAGCGACCGGCGGGCACGAACAACTCCAAGATCCCGACCGGCGAGATCGAGGTGGCGGTGACGGTGCTGGAAGTGTTGAACATGGCGGCGGTGCTGCCGTTCCCGGTGGATGACCCGGAGATTGCCAGCAAGGTGAATGAGGAATTGCGGCTGCAGTATCGTTATCTGGATTTGCGCCGGCCGGAAATGGCGCGGAACTTGAAGGTGCGCAGCAAGGTGGCCATCGCCACGCGCAGCTACATGGATGAGCAGGGTTTCCTGGAGGTGGAAACGCCGACGCTGTTCAAATCCACGCCGGAGGGCGCGCGGGAGTTTCTGGTGCCCAACCGGCGGGAGGCGGGGACGTTTTACGCGCTGCCGCAGTCGCCGCAGCAGTTCAAACAGATTTTAATGGTGGCGGGGGTGGAGAAGTATTTCCAACTGGCGCGGTGCTATCGGGATGAGGATTTGCGGGCGGACCGGCAGCCGGAATTCACGCAGGTGGATATTGAAATGTCGTTCATTGACCGGGAGGACATCTACCAACTGATCGAGGGGCTGCTGAAGTGCGTCTGGAAGACGGCGCTGGGCCAGGATATTCCGACACCCTTCCAACGGCTGACCTTTGAGGAGGCGATGAACCGGTACGGGATTGACAAGCCGGACACGCGGTTTGGGATGGAACTGGCGGATTTCACCGAAGAATTCCGGGCGAGCAAGTTCAAGGTGTTCAGCGGGGCCGTCGCGGCGGGCGGGATGGTGAAGGCCCTCAACGCCAAGGGGTTGGCCGGCGCCACGCAGGGGCAGATTGAGACCATGACCGAATATGCCAAGAGCTTCGGCGCCAAGGGGCTGGCCTATATCAAGGTGGAAAACGGCGAATGGAAGTCGCCGATCGTAAAATTCTTCAATCAGGCGGAAAAAGACGCGTTGACCGCCAAGTTGAACATCGTCGAGGGCGATTTGATTTTGTTCGCGGCCGATCAATGGCTGACGGCGTGCGAAATCCTGGGCAAGATCCGCCTGTATTGCGCGGACGTGCTGAAGGGGCAGGGGAAGCTGGTGATTCCCGCCGATCAGTTCAATTTCCTGTGGGTGATCGAATTTCCGCTGCTCGGGTTCGACCGGGAACAGAACCGCTGGTATTCCAGCCATCATCCATTCACGGCGCCGGTGGCGGAGGACGTGCCGCTGCTGAAGACGGACCCCAAGAAGGTGCGCGGGCAGCATTACGACGTGGTGGTCAACGGCGTGGAACTGGGCGGCGGGTCCATCCGGATTCATCAACCGGATGTGCAGAAGACGGTGTTTGAAGAAGTGCTGCAAATCCCGCCGGAGGAGACCAAGCTGCGGTTTGGCTACATGCTGGAGGCGTTCCGGTACGGGGCGCCGCCGCACGGGGGCATTGCGCTGGGGTTTGACCGGCTGATTGCGATTCTGTGCGCCACGCCGAGCATCCGCGACGTGATCGCGTTTCCGAAGACGGCGAAGGGAACGGATCTGATGACGAATTCGCCGGCCACCGCGTCGGCCAAGCAACTGCGGGAACTGCATATTGAATTGAAGTTGGCGGCCCAAAAGGAATAAGGCAACACAGGTTTTCAATTTGGACAGATGGTGGGGGCGGCGCGCTGCGCCGTCCCCGCCCGCATCATAACGGGCGGTACGGATGTGGTGGGTCGCCCGTTGGCCGTGGTTTCGTTCCGTCGCCTGATGTTGCGCTCGGCGACGAGGACAGCGCAGCGCACTGTCCCCACCTGGATGGGTGAGCTGACTCACAGGCACATAACGGTCGCGGCAATTTAAAAGTCTATGAATTCCCCCAAACCCGGCTGGCCGCGCAGGCTGTTGATGAGCGCGGTGCGGGTGGTGGTTGGGGTCTATCTATTGATCGTGCTGCTGCTGGTGGTGTTTCAACGGCAAATGCTTTATTGGCCCACCAAGATGCCGATGGGGGCGGCGCAAAAGATGGCGGCCGACCAGGGGTTCAGTCCGTGGTTTGGGGCCGGTGACGAGTTTATGGGGTGGCGGCTCCCCGCGCCGGTGCCGGCCAAGGGCAGTGTGTTGGTTGTCCACGGCAACGGGGGCACCGCCTTGTATGAGATGGGATTGGCGGAGACGATCAATGGCGCCTTGGGCATGGATGCCTACCTGCTCGAATACCCGGGATTTGGACCGCGCGGCGGGAAGGCCACGGAAGCCAGCCTGTTGGCGGCGGCGGACGAGGCCTTTGAACATGTGCCCACCAACCGGCCCGTGTACGTGGTCAGTGAATCGTTGGGGACGGGGGTGGCCGCGCATCTGGCGCAGAAATATCCGGCGCGGGTGGCGGGGTTGGCGATGTTTGTGCCGTACGACCGGCTGGCCGCGGTGGCGCAAAGCCAATATCCTTATGTGCCCGCTTATTTCTTATTGTGGGACCGCTATGACCCGGCCGACTGGCTGAAAGACTATCGCGGCCCGGTCAAGATCGTCGTTGCCGGCGCGGATGAAGTTATTCCGCCCGAACGGGGGAAAAAATTATATGAGAATTATCCGGGGCCGAAATCCCTGGAAATCATTGTCGGGGCCGGGCACGGGGGAACCTTCGGGCGGTCCGCGCAGTGGTGGCGGGAGTTGCTGGCCTTCTGGCAGGCCAATGAACCAAAGAATTGAAGTTTTTTTAACAAATTGAATTATTTTCTTGCATTAATGCCGGGACCAGCCGATAAACAGGCATAAGCCTATGACAAGCCCCATACCTGTCAGTTCATTGCTGCATGACAAAAGCCCGGCGGTCTGGTCGGTCCCGCCCTCGGCGACGGTTTTTGAGGCCATCAAGTTGATGGCGGCCCAAAACATCGGCGCGCTGCCGGTGCTGGAGGAGGGCCGGTTGGTGGGGATCTTCACCGAACGTGATTACACCCGCAAGGTGGCGCTGCACGGCAAGTCCTCCAAGGAAACCCAGGTCCGGGAGATCATCGCCGCCGAGGTGGTGTCGGTCACGCCGGAGCATTCCGTGGCGGATTGCATGCGGATGATGACGGAACACCGGGTGCGGCACCTGCCCGTGCTGCAAAACAGTGAGCTGGTGGGGATCATCTCCATCGGGGACCTGGTGAACTGGACGATTTCCACGCAGGAGGCGACCATCGCCCAGATGGAACAATATATCTCCGGCAGCCCGTTATAATTTCAAGTCCGCCGCATCCGTTTTGTTCTCGGGACGGGCACCTTCTGGTTTGTCACCGCCGCATTTGAATGCCTCTTGTGAAAGGCCGGCGCAGTGGTTTATGCTCACGCGCATAAACACATGAACTCGCGTCCCAAAATGACGGAGAAAGTGCTGCCGGACTTGTTGGTCCGGACCAAGGATCTGAAGCACCGGGTGGCTCAGGTCCGGTCCCAGACGCGGCGGCGGCCCAACCTCCCGGCCATCATCGCCTTGATGACGGTCATTTTTCTGGCCTATGGTTGGAGCCAATATCACGGGCAAACAACCTGGGGCGAATATGGCCGGGATCTGACCGGGTACCAACACTGGCGGTATCCCTGGCTTTTCGGGGGGATGCTCCTCCTCGGCCTGTGCGTGGCGGTTCAGGATCTCAGCCGGCGGTTCCGGAACCAACCAGGCCGGATTTTGCCCTTCCTTGTGCTGATGGGAGTCGCCGTGCTCGTTCTGGGTCTCGAGACCTTCCCCGGGTGGGACAATCTGCGCACCGCAAACTGGTGGCGGCATCACTGGCCGGTGGTCCTCCGGTTGGTGATGTTGATCACGGTGGTTGTGTTCGCCGGGACGGTCAGCCTGGCGGAGGCCCGCCGGAAGAAGGAAAAGCAGGCCGCCGAAACGCAATGGAACCAGAGTCTGGCGGCCGTGATGGACCTCCATGATTTCAAGGAACCGGACGACTTGTACGCCTACCTGGATGCCGGGGAACGCGCGCGCCTGCTCCAGTGCCTGCAAAAAATGCCCAAAGGCGCCCGCAGCCTGTACCGCGCCGTGCATGAAATCTGTCCGGAAATCAACGGGAACCAGCTCTGAATTTATAATTTCAGATCCGCGTCGGTGACCGCGCCGAGCGAGGCGCTGGTGACGTGGCTGGCGTATTTGGCCAGCACGCCGCGGGTGTACCGGGGTTTGGGGGCCTTCCACGCCAGCTTGCGTTTCTTCAATTCCGCGGCGGAAACCACCAGGTTCAACTGCCGTTTTTCCGCGTCAATGGTGATGGGGTCGCCGTTCTTGATCAGGGCGATGTTCCCGCCCACATAGGCTTCCGGGGTGATGTGGCCGACCACAAACCCGTGGCTGCCGCCGGAAAACCGGCCGTCGGTGATCAGCGCCACGTCCTTGCCCAGGCCCTTGCCCATGATGGCGGAGGTGGGGGAAAGCATCTCGCGCATGCCCGGACCGCCGCGCGGTCCTTCATAGCGGATGACGATGACGTCGCCCTTGACGATGCTGCCATCCAGAATGGCGGTCATGGCGTCCTCCTCGGAATTGAAGACGCGGGCGCGGCCGGTGAATTGGAGACCTTCCTTGCCGGTGATTTTGGCCACGGCGCCGCCGGGGGCAAGATTGCCGTGGAGGATGACAAGGTGGCTGTCCTTCTTGATGGGGGCGGCGAGCGGATGAATGATGGTCTGGCCGGCCGGATATGGTTGGACGGCGGCGAGGGATTGGGCCACGGTTTCGCCGGTGACGGTGAGGCAACCGCCGTGGAGCAGGCCGGCCTCGATGAGGGTTTTCATCAGCGGCCGAATGCCGCCGATGGCGATGAGTTCGGACATCAGATGTTTGCCGCTGGGTTTGAGGTCCGCGAGCACGGGCACATGTTTGCCGATGCGGGTAAAATCATCCAGCGCCAGTTTGACCCCGGCGGCGTGGGCGATGGCCAGCAGATGCAGCACGGCGTTGGTGGAACCGCCGAGGGCGATGACCACGGTGATGGCGTTTTCAAAGGCCTTTTTGGTGAGGATGTCGCGGGGGCGCAGGCCGGTTTTGAGCATGTTCAGGACACAGGCGCCGGCGCGGCGGCAATCGTCCAGTTTGGCGGGGGAGACGGCGTTTTGGGCGGAGCTGTTGGGCAGGCTCATGCCCAAGGCTTCGATGGCTGAAGCCATGGTGTTGGCGGTGTACATGCCGCCGCAGGAGCCGGGGCCGGGGATGGCGCATTGTTCCACCGCCTGAAATTCCTGGTGGCTGATTTTGTGGTTGGCGTGCGCGCCCACGGCTTCGAACACGGAGACGATGTCGAGCTTGCGGGGGTCGCCGGTGATGCACCCGGGCAGCACGGTGCCGCCATAGACAAACACCGCCGCCCGGTTGAGGCGGGCGATGGCGATGAGGGAGCCGGGCATGTTTTTATCGCACCCGCCAATGGCCACAAAGCCATCCATGCCGGCGCAGCCGACTACGGTTTCGATGGAATCGGCGATCACCTCGCGGGAGACGAGGGAGTATTTCATGCCTTCCGTGCCCATGGAAATGCCGTCGGAGATGGTGATGGTGTTGAAGATGATGGCCTTGCCCCCGGACTCGTTGACGCCGGCTTCCGCCGCGCGGGCGAGCTGGTCAATGTGCATATTGCAGGGGGTGGTGTTGCCCCAGGTGGAGGCCACGCCGAGCAGGGGCTTTTTGAAATCCTCCGCCTTGAAGCCCACCGGATACAACATGGCGCGGGCGGCGGCGCGCTCATCCCCGTCGAACAGAATGCTGGAAAACGGACGTTGCGGATCCGAAACGATTTTTTTCATAAAGGAGCAGTTTGCCAGTTGGGCTGGCAGTCCGCAAGAGGGGGAAATTAAAAAGACAGCAGATTTTTAAGGACAAATTGGGGAAAATTGATAGCATAAAATCCAACACATGAAATCGAAATTCAACCTCATTACGTTGCTGATCAGCACCGGTTTGTTTGCGGGTTTGCCGGCCGGCAACGCGGCGGATCCAGGTTACTGGTCATGGGCGCAGACGCCGCCGATGGGGTGGAACAGTTGGGACGGCTTCGCCACGACCGTGACCGAGGCGCAGACGCGCGCCCAGGCCGGGGTCATGCAGGCAAAGCTGGCCGGCCACGGCTGGAAGCTGATCACGGTGGACATCCAATGGTATGAGCCCAACGCCACGGGCTTTGACTACCACAAAGGCGCGCGGCTGGAAATGGACGCCTGGGGGCGGCTGCTGCCGGCGACCAACAAGTTTCCGTCGGCGGTGAACGGAGCGGGGTTCAAGCCGCTGGCGAAGGTGATCCATGGCGAGGGATTAAAGTTTGGGCTTCATCTCATGCGCGGCATACCACGGCAGGCGGTGGCGGCCAAAACGCCGGTGTTGGGCACGCCTTTCACCGCCGCCGACATTGCCAACACGCACGACACCTGTTCATGGAACAGCGACATGTACGGCGTGGACATGACCAAGCCTGGCGCGCAGGAATATTACAATTCGGTTTTCGCCCAGTTCGCGGCGTGGGGGCTGGACTTTGTGAAAGTGGATGATTTGTCGCGGCCATATCATCAAGCGGAGATCGAAGCAATCCGGAAGGCGATTGACCGGACAGGCCGGAAGATCGTGTTCAGCACATCGCCGGGGGCCACGCCGGTCAGCGCGGGCGAGCATGTCAGCACCCATGCGAACATGTGGCGCATCAGCGATGACTTTTGGGACAAATGGTCGCTGCTGTTTGAGCAATTCGACCGGTTGCGGAACTGGACGCCGTACCGGGGGCCCGGCCATTTTCCGGATGCGGACATGCTGCCGGTGGGGGTGCTGCAAATGGGGAAGGCCAAAGCCAAGTTCACGCCCGACGAACAGTACACGTTGCTGACGCTGTGGAGCATCGCGCGCTCACCGCTGATCCTGGGGGCGGACCTGACGAAGCTGGATGATTTCACGTTCGGGCTCATCACCAACGACGAAGTCATCGCCGTGGATCAGGCCAGCATCGGCAACCGGGAGTTGTTCCGGCGCGACGGTTTTTATGGCTGGGTGGCGGACGTGCCGCGCGCGAAGGACAAGTATCTGGCCTTGTTCAACACGCGCAATGAACCGGCCAACGGTTCCGCCGCCGTGCCGGTCAGCTTGACCGAACTGGGATTTGACGGCGCGTGCCACATTCGTGATCTCTGGCAGCACCAGGATTTGGGCGTGGTCACCAATCAATTTGCGCCGGTCATCAATGTCCACGGGGCGGGACTTTATCGGGTGTCTCCGATGCAAACTCGAGGCGGCGGACAAATTCCTGGCAGGCGCGGGTGAGGTCGGGGGCGTTGAGGATGGCGGAGACGACGCAAATGCGGCGGGCGCCGGCGGCGAGGACTGCATCCAAGGTGTCGAGATTGATGCCGCCGATGGCGAACCACGGGATAGTCACATGGGCGGCGGCCCAACGGACGTAATCCAGGGTGACGGGCCGGGCGCCGGGTTTGGTGCCGGTGGCATAGACGGGGCCGACGCCCAGGTAATCCGCCCCGGCGGCCAAGGCCCGCTGGGCCTGGGCCGCGTCATGGGTGGAGAGCCCGAATTGGAGGGCCCCGCCGGGCGGGCGCAGTTCGGAGACCTGCCGGTGGCCGGCGTCAAAAAAATCTTCCTGCCCCAGATGGCAGAATTCCGCGCCGAGGTCGCGGGCGATATCCGGGTGGTCGTTGATGACCAGGCGGATGCCGGCGGCGCGGGTGACGGGCAGGATGGCTTCGGCGAGCCGGCGAACTTCGGCCGGGGGGGCGTTTTTGGCGCGCAGTTGGATGAGGTCGGACCCGCCCTCGCACAATTGGCGGGCGATGAGCGCGGGGTCGCGGCCGTGCAAAAAGGCGGTGTCAACGAACGTGTACAGGCGGCAGTCCGCCAGTGGTTTCATGCGGGGAGGATAGAGGATCAGCGGGTGAAATTAAAGGCCAACCATTAGCGAAGGCTAAAGGCTAAAATGGGGCCAAAAAAGCGGAAAGTGCGAAAGCGGGAACCCACCTTCGCTGAAGCTTCGGCGGACAGGAGCGGAAACCGCAAGCACGAGGGGTGCCGCCCACGAATTGCACGAATTACACGAACAAAGCCGGGGTGATTATTTGGCAGAAAACAAAAGGATTCCCCCCAGCGCGGCCCGCGCGGCCGACGCGACAGTTTAAAAAGTGAGAACTCACGCTGGCTATGGCCCGTAAAAATAAATGTAAAGCGTGCTTGATAGAATGACAAGTTAGCTTTACACTGTTTGCAATATGAATAACAGAGCAAATATTCCAGAAGATATGGCCCGTTCGTGGGGAGCAGGCGGACACTGGCTGATGCTGGTGTTTGTCACGGACATTCCTGGAGCATATCTGATAGCGCACCACAAAGACTGGCCGACCATCCTGCCGATGATTATCGCCTTGCTGCCGCTCGCGGCCAGCCTGCTCTACGTCCGCGCCATTGTGAGATGGATTCGCGGCATGGAGGAGATGCACCGGCAAATCACGCAGGCGGCGTGGGGGTTCGCCATGGTGGCGTACCTGGTTCTGACCGGAATCTGGTCTTTGCTGGTTGACCGGGCGGGCATTTTTGAAAATAGGTTCCATCTAACCGGCCTGGGAACATTGGAGCGCGCGCCCTTCACCAATGTCACATTCATCACCGCGCTGACCTATGTCCTGTTTGGGATTGGGTACACGCACATTTTCAACCGCCGCTTCAAATGAAGAACAGGTTACGTGAATTGAGGGCGGTCCAGGCCTGGTCGCAATCCGACCTGGCGGAAAAACTCGGCGTTTCGCGGCAGACCATCAACGCGATTGAAACGGAGAAGTACGATCCGAGCCTTCCCCTGGCCTTCAGAATAGCCCGGTTGTTCAAGCTGCCGATCGAGGAGATTTTTGCATCCGACCAACAATAATCCACACGCCATAATCCATGGCAAAGGAAACAGCAGGTTTGACCACGGATTCCGCGGATGGGCACGGATAAAGACCGGGCCAGGAGGGGGATTTTAACAGAAGGAAACATGGGCAGAGCTTGATTTATAACCGCGCGATACGCAAAATACGCGAACAAAGCCAAAACCATTTCTTTACAGAAGCAAACCAAGATATCCGATGTCAATTTGAGTATATCACTGCGGTGAAGGGCGCGTGGCAGGGGCGAGGGATTTCAGAACGAAGGGGAGGGGATCACCGGAAAAGTCCAAGGTCCAAAGAGGGGGAGGCATTGGAAATTTGAGTTTTCAGTATTTGAAAGGGGGCGAGAGGAAATGATGAATTATGAAAGCTGAATGATAAAGGGAAATCATCTGTTGACATGGTTATACCCCAGTGCGAGACTGGGCGGGACGGGCGGCTGGGACCGAAAGGCCAGAATGACCGGGCGGATGGATTCATGCCATGCGCGGATCTTTGACATAGGCGGTGAAAGGAAAAAGCTGAAAAGTTGACATGCTGACATGCTTAAAAAAAGCGGAAGACGTGGTGGGTGGTCTGGGTGAGTCCAACCTAATCCAATGTTTGGACAGCCCAATTGAGGTGAATTGAGGTAAATCCAAGCTTTGAACAGGCTGGCAGCCTGTGCCACCTTTCGGCCGCCAGTCCGGCTGAGTCGCGCTGAGTCCAAGCAAAACTTTGGATTCATTGCAAATGCAATTGTTGATCAAGCTGGTCGTTGTTTTGGAGGGAGCAAGATGAGCAACGGTCCGGTTTAGGTCGCGGTGGGGGGCAAGGACGATATTTGGGCGTCGCAGCAGCAACGCCCTGCCGGAATTGAGGCTGAGTCCATGGTTAATCCGACAATGTTCAAGTGGCCGATAACCGGGGCAGATATCAGGGCGGCGCGGCAACACCGCCCTACCAGAATTGAGGCTGAGTCCGGCTGAGTCCAGAGATCACCCTCTTTACCCCCATTTATCCCTATTTCCAACGTGTGGGTACCACAAAGAGTCAAAAATCAAAGAAAATCAATCCGGCTCGCCCGGTTCCCCCCCAGACCAGCGGTTTCATGCGGGGAGGATGCAGGATCAGCGGGTGAGTTCAAACGCCAACCGCGCGAACCGTTCGTGGCGGGCGGCGAGGGCGACGAGGAGGTTCTGGAGGGGGACGGTGAGGATCAGTTGTTGGAGGCGTTGCGCCCATACGAGCCGGCGGGTGAACGCGGCGTCGCAGCGCCGGGAGATTTCCTGCCGCACTTCCGGCCAGGGGCGGGCGGCCCGGCTCCAGTCCGCGAGGGGTTGCAGCGCCAGTTCGGACGACTCCAGGGCCATGGACATGCCGTTGCCGGTGACCGGCGGAATGAGGGTGAGGGCGTCGCCCAGACAAACCTCGGGCCGTCCGGCCGTCGGGCGGGGTTGCCATGACAGACCGGCCACGGAGCAAAACGAGGCTTCATCAAATTCGGCCGCGGCGAGACGCTCCTGCAGCAAGGACCCGGGGGGGCCGAACAATAATTGCCGGGCCTCCCCGGGTTGAGCCGGGGCGTGACGCGTCCGACGGAAGAGTCCGCAGACGTTGACCAGACCTTGCTCCACCCGGCACAAGCCCACGTAGCCCTGGGGTGACACGTGCATTTCCAGATCGGCCTGGAGGGGGACGTGGCGGGCGTGAATCTTCAGTCCAAACCAGCGCGGTTCCCGGAGGTCCGCCGCCGCGGCCCGGCGACCGTTGGCGAGCACCATGCCTTCGCCGGCCCGGGCCGGATCGAGGCGTTGACCGGTCTGCAAATCGCCGCCGAGGAGGCGGAAGTGTTCCGCGAGCCGGGCATCAAGCTGCCAACGGGACAAGCACAACGCGGGGGCGGGGAGCGGCCGGGCGGGGGTGGACCGGCGGGGGGAATAGAAAGCGGCAGTGCGGGCGACAACGGCGCCGGCTTGGGCGAGCAGTTCCGCCAACCCCAGTTGCGTGAGGCATTGCTGTCCGCGTCCGCTGATGAACTCGCCGCAAACGCGATGGCGCGGGTAACCGCCGGCTTCATACAGGGTCACAGGAATGTCCTTTTGGCGCAGCCCAATGCCCAGCGCCAGGCCGGCCAGGCCGCCGCCGATGATGATGAGGGGGCGGGCGGCAGGCATGTTATGGAATCCGTTGGGCGATGAAGAGATGACTGAACCCGCCGGCGCGTTGTTCGGTCAACCGCCAGTGATTTTGATCCGGCCAGAGCGCGGAAAGGTCGCGTCCCACAAATCCCGCACCGATGCTGATCCGGGCGTCATGAAGCGTCACCGGCGAACAGCCGATCAGCCGCAACAACTGTGAGCACAGCCAAGGCCGGGCGAAACGATGCGGTTCCACGGCGATCAATAAATCGGTTTCCCGGGATAATTTTAACAGCAGTGCCGACAGCCGGTCGTCCGCAAAATGATGCAGGAACAAGTTGGCGAGCACTGCGGCGGTTTTGGACGGGGCGGGGTGGTCAAAAACGTCGGCCACCACGGTCTCCACCCGCCAGCCAAGCCGGGTGAGATGGTCCACCGTTTGGGCGGAGACCCCGGGCTGCCGGTCCAGCAACGTGACGGTGGCGCCGGCCGGAGCCGGGGGGAGTTTTGCCACGACCCGGAGGAGGAAACTGCCATCGCCCGCGCCGATTTCCATCAGCCCGCCGGACGCCCAAGCGGGCTGGAAATCTTTCAGGGCGGCCCGCATGATCCGGGCGTTGCCCATCCACGCATTGAGCCGGCGCAAATCCTGCCGCGAGCGGATGGCCCGGGGATCTTCCGGCCGCAGCGTGTCGAGCAATTCCGGTTGAACGAGGCGGTTCATGGGGAAACTTCCAACAGCGCGCCATGACAGCTAAACCCGGCGCCGAAGGCGGACATCCACCACCGGCCGTCCGGCGTATCTTTCAAGGCACGTTCAAGGACAAAATAGACCGTCGGACTGCTGAGGTTGCCGAATTCGCTCAAGACGGCGGCGCTATGGCGCACCGCTTCGGCCGTGAGGCCCAGATGGTCGCGCAACGCCGTGAGCACATCCCGGCCGCCGGTGTGCAATACCCAACCGGTGATGTCCTGGCGGTTGATGCCTTGGTCGGTCAGGAATTGGGAGAGCAACCGGGCGGCTTCCGCTCCGGCGATCCGGGGGACCTGCGGCAGGAGGATGTTGCGCAACATCCCGTTCTTTTGGCTGAAGCGCAAAATATCCCGCTTTTCCGGGGCCAGCGAGGACACGGCGTTCCGCCATTGGACCCGACGGCGGCCGGCCTGGGGGTGCAGGGATAAAACCGCCGCCCCCGCGCCATCACCAAACAGGCAGGCGCTGATCAGCACACCGGGATCATCGTCCAGATAGAAGGCCGCGCTGCAAACCTCCACGCAGACGGACAAGACCCGCCGGGCGCGGCCGGCGGTGAGGATGGCCTCCGCGGCCCGCAAATTGGGCAGCGCCGCCCCGCACCCCTGGCCCACCAGGTCCAGCGCAAAGACATCCGGACGCAAGCCGAGTTGTTCCCCCACATAGCTGGTCAGTCCGGGGCACAAATACCCGGTGCAAGTGCTGATCAGCACGGCATCAATTTCCGCGGGCGGGACGTGGGCGTCGGCCAGAGCTTTCCCGGCGGACGCCACCGCCAGGGCAGGGGCATGCCGGGCAAACCGGGCATGCAAGGCATCCGGGGTGAGGTCGAACACCTCGGTGATGGGGTCCAGCGCCAGATGGCGGGCGGCGATGCCATTATCGCCGCACAGCACTTTTCTGAGGATGGCGCGGGAGCGCGGCTGGAGCCGGGGGAAGTGGGCGGAGGCTTGGAGCGCCTCCCAACTCTCCCTTTGCGTATAGCGCGGGGCCGGGGCGGCGGTTCCAAGGCCGTTGAAGAACATCCCCGACTGTAGCGCAAGAACGGGCGGCGCGCCAACTGGATTGGCAAAAAAGGGGCGGCGGAGCGAAGGCTAAAGTATGAATTATAAAGTATAAATTATAAAATGGGACAAAGGCGGGAAAACGGGCGGGGTCGGTCGCGGAAGTCCTTTTCGGGCAGGTTTCGGCCCGACAGGCCTTGAATGCTATTCATGAGGGATGGTTTCCTGGGGCTCCGCAAAAGTCGCTCCACCCCAAGCTGTCACATGATGGGCTTTCAGCCCGGGGAGGAAAAGGTCCAAAGTCTGTAGGAACGGCCAGCGCCGACGGCGGTTGGCTCCGGCGGCTGGCCAGGCGGCGTCATGGTGAACGAATCAACTGGAGAGACATGGCGGTGAGAGCCATTTTCTCCTTCCTCGTTTGCTCGCTGGAGAACACGCAGAACGCTCCCTCCGTGGCCGCTCCGCCCTTGAAAATGCCGTCGTGGTAATCCAGCGCCATCGACACGCGCTCACGCTTGATGCCTTCAGCCGACACGATGTCGCCGTCAAGCCGGCCCGCGATAATATGGTCGCTCCAGAGATTCAATTTACGGGCCAACCAGCCGCGATTCGACGCGAAACGCCCCTCCGTGAGTTTGGCGTTGCCGACGGTGCCGCTCACGCTTCCGTCCGAATGAAGGTCCACCTTAACGCTCAGGTCTTTTTGGTGGCACCAAGAAACAATGATCCGCGCATTTCCTTCCCAATGCCCAACCATCGCCGGCGGGACGGCGGCGTCGGACGCGTACGAAGTCAAAACCGGCAGCAGCAGGGCAAGCGCGGCCATCAATCTGGTAATACGGGATGCTTTACTCATAAGTGATAACCTACCAAGCGACCTGCCACCACCATAATTGATAGTTTTGGTGGTGACATTGATATTTTCGATGCGCGCCCCAAGACCGCTCTGAAAATGGGAGGGCCGGCTCAATCACCATGGGCGAAGTTACCGCCAGAGCGGTCCGTGTCCACGCATGCGCCGGTGAGAATCGGCGCAGCATGAGTGTCTCGATTACATTACAAAACCACCGCACCGCGCAACCGAAGATGCAGGTTGGATTCAAAAACCGGGGGGCGACGGCTCGTCCCCATCGTTTGTTTGATCCTATTGAAAACGCGGGGACGAGCCCAGTTCCCGCCCCGTTTTGCGCGCGTTCTTGAATTGGCCCGGCCGCCGAGGGCGGCTTTATCATTTCGCCTTGCGTTTCGCTCCGAAAAGCGCCTATTTGTATCCCATGAACATCGCGGCGGCCATTGAAGAAGGTGGGCGGCTTTGCAGAGGAGGTCTGATCATCGTCCTGGGCGGGCTGATGCTGGCGGCCGCCGCCACGCCGGCACTCGCCGCCGACCCGCCCGCCAGTGATGCCATCACCACCAACCTGGCCGGACCTTGGAAGCTCGGGGACCGGGTGGAATCGCAGGGTTGTCCCCCGGTGGCCAAGGCCGCCTTGGTTATTTCGGCACAGGTGGAGACGGCCGGCACCAATGGCGTGATCCTCGCCCAAGGTGGCTGGTTAAATGGGTATGCGCTTTACCTGTCGGAAGGGAAACTTGCCCTGGCCATCCGCCGACAGGGGGATTTGACCACCGTGACGGCCGGCTCGCCGCTCGGTTCCGCCCGCTGCCGGGTGGAGGGCCGGTTGGCCGCCGACGGGGAAGTCTCGCTATTGGTGGACGGCCGACAGGTCGCCACGGGCCGGATGCCGGGATTGATTGATGAGCAACCGGTGATGGGATTGACCATCGGCTTCAATGAGCCGAATAGTGCGGCGAATGGCATCGAGATCGGGGATTACCCGGCCCCCAATCGTTTTGTGGGCAAGATTGAAAACGCCACGGTTCAGACCGTCGGTCCGGCGCTGACAAGACCGGCCGCCGCCACCACGGTTCAGACCGTGACGGCGACTGCGGGCGTCACCGAACTGCCCGTTCCCAAGATCAGCGAGGTCGCCCGGGTGGACCGCAACACGCCGCCGTCAAGCCAGGATGAAGTCACCGCGACTTATATCTTGAAGACCAGCCCCCATTCGACTTTGGGGGACGCCTATGTCATCGTCACCGATCAAACCAACCAAGCCTGTCTGGAGCCGCTCGAACGTCTGGCCAAATTTCATCAGGGAAGCATCGTCCGGGTGGAGGATCTGGGCGCTTTACGGACCATGTCGGCGGCACGCGAACGATTGACCTCCGACCTGCGCCGCCTCCGGCCGCGTTTTATGGGGATCGCCCCGCAGGCCCGGAACTTCACGGAGAACACGCTCTTGGGCATGTGGTCCGTCCTCACCGCGCTCAGTGACGACCGGCGGCTGCCCTTTTTTCCTGGAATTCTGGCCGCCTCCAGTCCGGCGGCGCTGGGGGCGTTGGTGGATCGCTCGATCCATTACCAGCCCCTGCCGGCCGCGCAGGTGCGTCTGTTTGTCATGGGGCAGGTGATCGGGCCGCAGCCATACGGGCAGCGTTCCCTGCAAAAAGTCCGCATGATGCGCAATCTCTTTGCCGATTACGGCTGCACCACGCACAGCCTGGTCCTCTTGGCGGACAGCGCCGTCAAGCTGGGCGTGCAGGTCGCGCCCGCGCCGGATCAATGGCAGGCGGCGATGAGCGCCGCGGGCCGGAACATCCCGACCATACCCGTCCCCGCGCAACCCGCGCTCAATGACGCCTCCCTCCTGCTGCTGTTCGGTCACGGCAGCACGGACACGGAATGCTGTCTGGATGTCAGCGCCTTTCGCGAGGTCAGCATGACGGGGAAAATCGTGATGTCGGGCAATTGCTTTTCGGCCGCCCCGGCCGGAAGCAAGGAGGGCGAGAGTTTCGCGATGCTGGCCGTGGACCAGGGGGCCGTGACCGTTTTCGCGCACCTGCGCGAAAACGCGGGGTTCCCCCATCTCTTCCCGGTCTTGGAAGGCTGGATGGACGGGCTCACCGTGGGGGAGTCCTACCAACGCCTGATCAACGCGCTGATGGCGTTTGACGCCTCTGCCCCGGACGGCTTCGGCGCCGCCAGCCAGTCGGAGGCGGGCGCCAACGCCCTGCTTTACGTCGTCATCGGCGACCCCGCCCTTCAACCGCTCGTGAAAATGACCCCCTTGAAACCGTAGCTGCGTATATCTGCGGTTGAAATGCATCATTCCGGCTTAGACAACAAAAAAACAGGAATTTGGACCACGGCTTGCGGATGGCACGGATGAAGATCGGGCCGGAGGGCATTGATAATGGGTGTCTCACCGCAGGCGGCAAAACGCCCGGGGGGACATCCCGAGCGCTGCCTTGAAAGCGCGCGAAAAATGAAACGGATCCTCAAAACCCACCTGCTCGGCCACCTGCTTGACCATCGCGCCGGGTTCCAGCAGGAGTTCGGCCGCCCGGTTCATTTTCAGGCGCACCAAGTATTGATACGGGCTCTGGTGATTGTAGCGCCGGAACAACCGGCAGAGGTAAACCCGGTGGAGGTGGCATTCGCGCGCAATTTGCGCGAGCGTCTTCAGCTCCAAAAAGTGCGTTTGGATGTGCTGCTGGCATGCCTGGAAGGTGGCAAAGGACAGGTTCCCCGCCCCGGCCAGCGGGGAACGCGATTCTGCAATTTTCAGCGCCAGACAGCGGAGCAGCCCGGCGCACAAATCCGGCGCGTAGCGCGACCCTTTCAGCCCGCTGCGGATCAGCTCGTCAAAAAAGGTTTGCACCTCCCCGATTTGAAACACCCGCATGACGCCGCCCAGGGCCAGGTGGCAGGTGCGCAGCAACAGCACCGCGTCCGGCCCGGTGAAATCCACAAAGTACTTCACCAGCGGATCCGTTCCGGCGGCGATGATGTCGTGCCGCACCCCGGGACCGTAGGCAAACAACACGCCCGGCTGCAGCCCGGTGGTCCGACCGCGCAGCTTCACCGTCCCCCGCCCCCGCAGGACAAATTCCAGCGAATAAAATGGGAACGTGGCCCGATGGATCGAATACTCGGGCGCGCAGTGCTCACAGCCGCCGCTGACCACCGCCAGCGGGATGTCCGGGGCGGGATTCAAGTCGAGATAAAATCGGCGCGCGGAAACGACCTGCGGCGAAAAAAACTCCGGCGGGGCGGCGGGGGCGGCGGTCCCGGCTTTCATCATAAAAAGTTTATAATTGCCATGTTTTGGTTTAGTATCAGCATTGCCAGGCTGATTGGTCGAGTGTATTCTGCATCCATAATTTAAATAAATGTTTATCAATGGCATGACCGACACAACAACCTCAACCCAATCCTAACCATGCACGACACCAAACGACTGGTCGAAAAAGACCCCGCCCTCAAGAAAGACGATTTGATAGTGATCACCGGCGCCGGCGGCTTCATCGCCGGCAACCTCGCCCGCTACTTCCAGAGAAAAGGCTTCACCCGCATCCGCGCCGTGGACAAGAAACCCCTCTATGAGTGGTATCTTCCGGTGCCCGGGGTGGAGAACCTCTGCCTGGATGTCAGCTATGAAGATAATTGCCACCGCGTCTGCGAAGGCGCCGTCGAGGTTTACAATCTCGCGGCCGACATGGGCGGCATGGGC
>Ga0302320_10010978_pt1 | contig 19248 bp, 24 predicted proteins | sample Bog_T0_3_FD_202130 | JGI IMG/M metagenome (GOLD analysis project Ga0302320, IMG submission 202130) | Peat permafrost microbial communities from Stordalen Mire near Abisko, Sweden - Bog_T0_3 | ecosystem: Environmental > Terrestrial > Soil > Wetlands > Peat | place: Sweden: Abisko, Stordalen Mire... | reverse complement strand
AACTCTCATTGTCCGCTGTCTTCCATTGTAACCTCGCACCTCTCTTGGCGGCAATGAGTTCGTATAAGTTTTCCACGTCAGTTTTACGAATCGCCAGCATTCCACGGCACCAGTTGATCCATTCCGCGCTGCCTGCCCCCAAATAGGACACATCGGTCATCTGCTTTTCCGGGTCCTTGCTGATCTTGTTGGTATGATGGACGATCACACAGGCGCAATTGTGTTTCGTGAGCAGCGGAGCCAGGTCATTGCGCAGGAACTTGCCGACGTCCTTCTGGCTGTTCATGTCCCCGCCAATGTATGCCAAGGCCGGATCAATCCACAACAGGTCGGGTTTAAAGGTCGTGAGGAGTGGATCCAGCACCGAACTGCACAATTCACTGCCGGTCTTGCTGCTTTCCTGGCTCACCAATATACTTTTGCATGCCTGGTCCTGTTTCTCTTCACTCAGGTTCAGGCCATTGAAGACGCCAAACTTCATCTCGGCCAGGTCTCCGTCATCATTCTCGGCCTGGATCAGCAGGGATTTGATGGGTCTGGCGGGTTCGAGGCCAAAAACTGACTGCCCCAACGCCCACTTGATCATGAGCTGCATCGCGAGGGACGATTTTCCTAAACCTGTGGCACCTACGAGCAGCAATCCACCACCACGGCATAGGAAGCGGTGTTTTAAAAGCTCATCGGGATCGTTGGTGGGAGGTCGAACAAATTCATCCAGGGTTCGCGCTATCGGCCCAGAATTCGTGTCTGGCGAGGGTTGTAGCGTTGGCCTGGTATGGTTGCTGGTTGTCGTTGAGGTTGCTGTGGACGTGATGCCAACTCTGAGCCTGGCGACGTCATTTACGATCGGATTTGTTGTTGTCATAATGTTAAGGTTTCGAGGATATTGATGGTTGGTTGTCCAGCTCCTCGGTGCTGGTTGAAATCGCACAAATCTTTTAATTTTGAGTCCGGCCCGACTTCAATGGCACGGAAATTGAAAAAATCCACATGTTCTGCTTTGGCGTTGATTAACTGCCTCTGCCATCGCTCTGCTGCATCAATCCCGGGCTGATCTTGGTGGGGGAAGATGCGTACGTACTTGCCTTGGAAACGATGGATGGTATCAGCTGAAATATCACAAGAACTGGTCAACATCGCCACTGCACCGACCTTTCTGCGTAAATCTGCCTCGACAATGAACTGATGCATGGCCAGGAAATCCGGCAAACCCTCCACCAAAGCGACCCCAGTACAGTCTTCAGCATCCAGGATCCCCAGAGGCCAGTTCTTGCGGCTGTGCTTGATCGTGTGGCTCTTGTGGCTGGGAAAGCTGCCGAATCCCGGGAACTCCAACCCGTCCAAGCGCCGGATCTCCCCCAGCAACTCAGACTCGTCCACCACGCCAAACACCTCATGACCTCGCCAGTGCCCGAACCTGAGATGGCCCCGGTCGGCTGCATATTGGAGTCCCGGCAGGCTGATGTGGCGCAATATAGATAACCTCCGGATCTGCTCCTCTGTTCCATCCTCAAGAAACGACAAGTCCGGAAAATTGAACACAGGCAATTCTTCCGGCAACGTCATGTAGGAAACAATGTCGCTGCGGTTGGCCAATTCCTGGTATAGGTCCAGCAACTTCAAGAAGTCGCGCTGGTTGTCCAATTTGTGGTATTGGGCGAGAAAGGCAATCTCGTCACCACATTCCCCTGTAGCGAAGTCCTTGAAGAGCCAGTGTCCGTTGTGCTGAAAAATGCCCCAGGATGCGTGCTCGTCTGGCCGGAAAGGGCTGGGACAACTGCTTTTGGCATATCGTTCCAGCCCCAACCTCTGCATTATGACGGGCAGCGGACACTTTTCACGAAGATATTGCAAGTCAGGTTTCATATAGATAATTCCTATTAATATAGATAGGCAGGTTCTTATTACAGATGGGCAGGTTGTTATTATAGATGGGCACGTTCTTATTATAGAGAGCCAGCATCAGAATTGTTTGCCGTTGATTGTTCTCTGCTTGGGCTTGCTTGACTGTTGGTGACGTCTCCCGGGCTCTTGGTGGCGTTATTAGGTCTTGATCCTCTGTTGTTTGGCCTTGATAGTATAAATCGATCAGAAGGCCAGCAGACTCAATTTGTAGATAGTGGAAAGAGCAATAGTCATTCATATATTGCCCTGTTCAAGTCGTTCCCTGGCGATAGTGATATAAACCTGGCTGAAGGATTTGATATACTGTATGCGATGTTCGGACCGTAGCATCTCCTCGTGTGTGCAGCCCAACATCCGGTTATGCTCAAGCTGAATCCATCCCAGGGCCTGTCTCCGCGCACAATCCATGGCGGCAAGGTGAATATTCGGAGTCACGAGCTTGAGAATGATATCGTCAGGCACATTCTCCAAATGCTCAGACTGATTTCTGCCAAAAGGATGTCGCGGTCTGGTTGGCATGGCGTCGTTGGCTGGCACTTGATGTCGGCTTGCGGTATTGTTGCTGCTTGGCGTTTGTGTTGTCATATTATTGAGATGTATATAGAGGCTATTTATATAGAACCATCATTGCAATTGGCTGTGGTAGTAAGCTTGCTCGTCTTGACTGACCACTCCAAGGTGACTGAAACTATAGACTGATGATTCGTTTTCATGTGATTGTATATTCGCCAGCCCAAACACCCAGAAAGGCATTCGGGCTGGCTGTTGTTATTATATCAATTTGACATTCACTTCGGCATCGTCTTTAACAACCATACCTTTTTTGATGGGATAAACCGCATCTATTCGAACGTGGGGCCTGGTATATTCATCTGACTGCCAGTGACTTAACAATACATTTCCCTCGCGACCTAACAACGCATCAAAATCGAAGTCGCTGTTGGACCGGCTCTCGAAGAACTCGTCCCCCAGCCAAACCTCCAGGAAATTACGGAGATCGCTGCCGGGGTTGAGATCTAATAAGAAGTTACGGCCAGCACAGGGAATGAGGTTGGTCATGCCCGGTACCTGCAAATGGAATACAAGACGAATGTTCTCTTGGGGGCCTTTCTTGGTGTGCTTCTGCATGGGTTTAATTACGTTCAGAGCGCCCGGAAACTGACCTTCCGGCACATCGAACGTCTTCATGGGTGGAATCTTTAATATTATCTTGCTCATATATAATTTGGGATTGGTTAATTGGTTATCACGGTCTTCAACTGCGATTGGTGGCCGGTAGTGAGAACTTGAAGTAGTAGGTCTCTTTTCTGCGTGCCCAATACGCTTGCCGGACCGAGGAGTGTGAAGCCCGTACGCCCGCGATTGAACTGCTCCCGGCGAAAACTCCTGATTTTGCCGGTATTCACGCACTGGCAAACAATATTTTCCTGGCTGCAAGAGAGCACCAGCAACATGCGCTTACTGCCTTCGGGTCCTTGGCGGTTTGGGTGATTGTCCTGCCATATTTGACCAACTTTGACTGGCCGCACGGGTTTCTGAAGGAATACGGACTGGGGAGCTATCGAAGCCGCAGCAATGGAGTTGGCGGCGGTTGTGTTTCTATTGTTAACTGTAGTTATCATACTATTTATATATTTGGCCCTTTACCCCGGGCCTGAGGGATGTTATGGTGGAACTGTCGCGTCCATGGTCTGCGCGTGTAATCGGAACACGACCGAGGTAGCCATCAGCGCGAAGACGGTTTTAATTTTGAAGAATCCGACCGAGCTTGCCCGTCCAATTTGTAGTTTTACGGGGTGAACTCTTATATATGAGTTCTAACGATAATTTAATCGTTTTAATTGTCGGAGTCAACAAGCTATTACGAGAAGCTGAGAAAACCCTTGCAAACATTGGCGAAATAATTTTTGACGGAATCGAGCGAATATTAACATAACTCGGGAATTGAAAAATGCGCGAACGGAATTCTGCAAATGTGGTTGGTTGCAGCATTATCAGTTGACGGTGCATTGGGCGTCAGGCATTGTTCGCTGGCGTGGATTGTGTCTGGCCTGGGTGTTGACTTGGCCCGCTCAAATCCACAGGACCAGCGAAACTATGATAACCGGATCAACTATAGATAACTATAGTTTGCTCCCGCTTATTATAGGATTGGCACCTCGGGATTTGCGATTATGTGGCGACACATGTTCATAGTGCTTGCGTCGTTTTGGGCATGCAAGTCTCATGGGTTTATGGCTGGAAACAGCAGGATTCCTCTCTGACCGACAAAACCAACGCGAGTATGATGGACAAAAACACTTCTCCCATGCTCTTTCGTGGGGTGCAATTCCTATAATCAGACGAAGCAAGTTTATAGTTAAGTCGCCCACCGATTTGGATAATGCGAATTCGGACCAGCTTCGGGACAGGCTTTTAAGCGGTGAGCCTTCGCGTGCCACGCCGATCTACTCTGCTCCACTTCGGAAAGAAAACGTCTTTCGCCACGGTTCTAACGATGTGCCGGGCGATATCGTGCTACTGGAGCGCAGAACTCGAGCAGTCGTGTCTGGATGAAGTTCGGGCGTTTGCGGCAGCAGTTTGGCCTCAAATCCACCAAATTCGATTTCGGCGCGCAGCGGATCTTTCCCGCCCTCACGCATGAGGGTGAAACGGATTTCATTGTTATCCGATTTTTCCAAGCGGCACAGCAATGCTCCTTGGTTATCAGCCAGGGGAATTGAGTGGCTGATCCATCCCGGCCACTCGGTGGGCAAATGGGGTTGCAGGCGAATTGTTTTTGTCGGCATGTCGATTTGCAGGCCCAGGAGGTACTGCGCAAGCGCCCAGCCGGCCACGCCGGATTCCCAAGGGCGAAGCTTGCCTCCCGTGGCCTCTGTCCCGTGGTAATAGTACTCGCTCACATTATCGGTGTCTGATCCATATAGGGTGAGCAATCGCGCGGCCTGGTGCATTCCGGGATGCTGGCTCCGACTAAGGGCTTGCACGAGGTAACCGGGTTCCATGCCCGCCGCCTCCCAGCGATCAGGGACGACGCGAATGGGATTAATCAGACAACCCAGAACCGCTTTCAGGCAACCCGTGTGGATTTCATCATTGCTCTGGCCGATATCCAGGTGGAACCAGCGCAGCGAAGGATCGAACGCCGGGCGCTCATCCTGCCCGCTGACAGGAAAGTATTTTTTGTCGGGCTTCCACAAATGCTTCATCATGGCCGCAAAGGTCCGGTCGCGAAGCTCCTGGAACTTTCCGGCATCCTGATCCTTGCCCAATACTTTTGCGAGGCGGACCATGAAATCGGCGGCCCCGAGGAACAGGATATTGGAGTCGGTAAAATCTTCACCACCAATAGAGACGATCTGGGTGTAGGACTCATCTCCCGGAGACGGGAGGAGATGGGTCTTGGGGTCAAAGTTGTGAGCCCGGAGATTATAGGCCAGGCGCGCGTAGAGAGGCTTTACCCGCTTCAGGTCACCCGTGGCCAAATAATAATCACGGGCCATCAGAATGATGTAGCTGGGCACTTCCGCTCCGCCATGGCCCTGTCCCGGTTGCTCTGGGTGGGTTTTGGTCCAGCCGAAAGGGTCGGGCGGATCCGGCACGGCTTCATAGGAATTCTGAAATCCCCACTGGTTTTCCATGCCGATGTGGTACGCCAGCACGCGCCAGGCGCGATCGTATTCCTGCAAGGCCAGATAGAGTTTGAATGAACCGTACTGGTCGCGCACATAATACATCGGATACATGTAGGGATTGGCCAGAGTGCCCCCGCACCTGGCTTGCGCCGCATCGCAGAGATTCTGGCAGCCCCGGATCATCTCCAGCAGCCGGTCGGGCTTTCCGTCGGTTCGGGTGAAAAGGGGTGGGGGCATCGGCCGCTTGGACTCAGCAATGAACCGGGCGCTCGGCCTTCCTTTCCAAGCCGACAAAAGCCCACTCGCCTTTCCGGCGTCGTCGGCTGTTGCCAGCCAGAGGTTCATGACGCGCGATTGGTGGTTTGCCAGTTCGCCCAATTCCACCACGAACCCCCGCTCGTCAACTCTTACAACCGCAGGTTCATCACCCTCCACCGTCACCGACGTCGCAAGGAAGCGGGGAGGATAATCCATTTGCTGGCACATGGGCTGGCTCGAATACTCCGAGTAGAGCCTGCGTCTGGCTCCCTGCAACACGATCGTGTGGGTGCCGGCTTCAACCCTCAGCATGGCCTCGGGAGCAACATGGCCTTCGCGCTCCTTCGGGCTCCAGCGCGGGTCGTCCTTGGGCGCGTTCCGCGGGTCCGCGTAAACCGGGATACGCAGGCTCACGGTTCCGAGGGCTCCCTTATCCGAGGTGGAGACGATCACCTGCCGCAACCATATGGTTTCCTGGGGATGCAGGATCTCGCGCAGTTGCATGCGCATCTGCCCGGTTTCGGCGGTTGACCCCCAGAAAGGCATCTCCGGGGAGGGCTTCAAGATCTCTTCCTTTTCCCATTTCGAGGGACGACGGTCAAATTCGGGAACTATTTCCCAACCATAACCCAGATTGGCATTGCCGTAATGTGGCCCAACCACCCAAGCCACCTGGCTGAGCGGCGCGGGGTCTTCGAGGCTGGATTTCCATTCACGCTTCAAACTGCTGCCCACTGCTGCCACCCCGTACATCCGGCCATTGCCTACCATGTATCCACCTCGCCATCGGTTGGTAATTGACGGCAGAAGAATTTCTTGGGGCTTTTGCCAGGTATCTATTTCGGCGCAAACCGCAGGAACCGATAGGAGCAGAGCCAAGATCGCGGTTTTCATTTGCAGCGTTTTCAAAGAGGTTGCCTGGGATTTCCCATATGGTTTCTAGTCCACGACATGCGTGGGCCTTTTCGTGATTTTCTTCCTGCTCCATAGATTTGCAAGAACTTATTTCCAGTCCGTTCCAGTTATTCTCTGGAACAGGGCTGCTTCAATGCCTTTATTGGCTCCGCACGCCCATTTTCTGCTAGATGCGAAAACACCACCTCCTCGGTTTCCTGTGTTCCCCTGCAATTTTGACACTTTTAGCCTTCATCCTGACATCGCGGTGGCCAATCTCAGCCGCCCAATCCCTTCCAGAATCGCCCGGAACAATTCTCGCGGAACTGCCGCCTCCGCCATCTGGAAGACGATCTTCCGGGAATGGCGCACGACCTTCGCCCCAATCTTGATGAGCTTCTCCCGCAACGTCGTCAATGTCCAGTGACGCACAGCTTGCGGTAGCACCGCCCGCCGCAGGAAGTTGCCTGGTTTGGCACAAGACTTGGCAACTGGGGCAGTCGCTACGGAAAAAGCGGCAGATCTTGCATCATCAACTTTGCTTCAAGTTGCAAGGGAGGGAGCTTTCCGAGTGCTTTTAGTGCAACCTCGCCCGCTGATTCCAAAACCGGCCTTTGACAACCGCTTCTGCCTCTGCCAGCATGGCTCGAATGCGAGCAACACAAGATGAAAATCACTTTTTCAACCATGCCGGCGAAATAGCAAAGAAACAATTTGCCATCGCGAGTCTCCTGTTTGCCTTGTTCCCCCTTTCGGTCCTTCTGGCTGCGGCGGAGCCCGAATCGACAATTATAATTGACTTGGCGAAGCCACTGGGCCGGGTTAGAGCGTTGCATGGCGTCAACCACGGTCCGCTCGCAAACGGCGAGAACGCCCGCCTTAACAGCTACCATGCAGAGGCTGGGTTTCCCTCCACGCGATTGCACGATTGCCATTGGCCATTTCCAGATGTGGTCGATGTGTCATGCATTTTTCCTTTGTTCAGCGCGGATCCCGAAGATCCGCAAAACTATCTTTTTGGCAAAACGGATGCTTATCTGGCAGCGATTGTCGCCAATAATTCATCCATCACCTACCGCCTTGGCCAGAGCATTGAACCGTGGACGCGGTATCACACCGATCCCCCGGTGGATTTTGAGAAGTGGACGTCGATCTGTCTTCATATCATTCGGCACTACAACGAAGACTGGGACAGAGGCTTTCGCTACAATATCCGCTATTGGGAGATTTGGAATGAAACAGAATACCAGGACATGTGGCGCGGCACACAGGAACAATACTTTACGCTCTACGAGACAGCGGCTAGGGCCATTAAAGCCCACGATCCCTCGCTTATGGTGGGCGGGCCTGCGGCGTCCGGAATTCATAGCCAACGGGTGGAACCGTTTCTGGCGTTCTGCCGCGATAAAAAACTGCCGCTGGATTTCTTTTCCTGGCACGCCTACCACGGCGATCCTGATGAGCTGGTGGCAGACGCGGCCGCCGCCCGGGAAATACTCGATAAATACGGATTCAAGCACACCGAGAGCCAGATGAATGAATGGCGTTATCTGCCGACGTTTGCAGGTCTGCGGCCTGGGAATAGGAAAATGTATGAGAATGGTTCAGTTCGACGATTGTTCGAGGACACTCGCGGGATCAAGGGCGCTTCCTTTTGCATTGCGGCCTTGCTGAAGCTCCAGGATAGCCCTCTGGACATGGCAAACTACTACTGCGCCGGCACGACGCCTTGGAGCATGTTCGATGAATATGGCGTGCCGAGCAAGGTGTTCTATGCCTTCAAAGCCTTCAATCAATTAGCGCAGCTGCCAACCCGCATCTCCTGCGACGGTTCGCCGGAGAATGCGTTAACCTCTTGCGCAGCCATGTCAGCGGACAAAAAGACCATTGGATTGCTGCTCGGTAATTTTGATTCCAAACCCAGATCAATACGCATTTTCCTCCGCAATGGTCCCGCGAAAACCAACCTTCAGGTTAAATTGTTTCAAGTGGACGCCGGACATGACTTCGACCAAGGCCAAGATGCCCTCTTCGACGCTAGCGCGGGGCTGCGCCAGGAAATACCTAGCTATGGGGTTTGTTTCATGCGATTCAGCAGAAAATGATCACAGCCAAGGTACTGCACCGGGCATGACCGCAAACCATGGGAAGATCGGTGGGTGTATCGATGGGAAGATCATCGGTGCATACATTCTGACCATGCACAATCTTTCGCCTGATGTTAACCAAAACGGACTTATGTATATATGCATGCCAAGGCACCACATTATATAATACACAGCAATATAGGTTTAGGATGGCCGCCAGCGTTGCCCTACACGCCGTCCAGGTGTCGCACGAGTCCACCAGACAAAAGGTGCCATAATCGAGCCAGAGCGACATCCTAGGGCCAAAGAAAGACCCGCTACCATTGCTGGTAACGGGATGATGTGTGTGCAGACCTCCAAAATATCGATGTTCAGGCAGCAATAGGAAGGTGCGCCGGGAGAAGTGAATCCCCCAGCACATGTGATTTCTACGTTTTTTGGGCGCGAGAAGTCCAAAAATCGAGCATGCATTCGTTCCGTGGCGTTAATAGCTGCTCTGTGATGGTCATTATTTCCTCGACGCTCCCGACCAGCCTGTACTTGGACTGCGGCGACACCAGTGTAATCACCGTTAACATTTTCTGGCGACCGTTTTCGAGGTTGTGGCACTGTACGATACCTCCATCCTCCCGGGTCACGACAAAATACCGAGGTGGACGCCCAGCTTTCTGCTTTGTCCAGACCTGCGCTTCTTTCACTTCGATTGATGGGTTCATATATTTGTTGGCTATCCCGTGATTGGCTTATCCTTTGACTAGGCGCAACTGCCCAAGCGCACTTCTATTGCATTGGCCACGACCAGGATAATCCCTGTAACGCAGTTGTTTATTACCAGACGGCGTGACGTCTTGCGGTGCATGGATGCTGCAAGTCTGGCAGCAAGATCCTCACTCGCCGTCTCCACCATCAGCTCCGTGAAAGCGAACTTGCTACTCACCGGTTGAAAACTGGCGCGTACGATGTTTTTTCGGACGACGACTTTCTCCAGGGCATTATAGCTCATGTAGTAGACCAGTCCGTTCGACCGACCACTACCGAACACTTCAATTCCGGGCTTTTCGGGGAAGGGATGCAGCGGTCGTGGCTTATCCGGGAGTCCTCCAGGTGCCAGTTCGAGGATGAACCCAGGTGCCCGGCGTTCTGCCACACGGCCCACAGTTTCAGAATCCCATCCCTGAGGGTCATAATGGATATGCACACCCAACATCTCTGACCCAGGCACAAGGCGGCTGTTTTCGGGGGGATCAACTACAATCTTCATCAACTTTTCATGCGCCGCCGGGCTGGAAGCATAAAGGTTGACAAGGGTACCTCTCCCCGATAACTCGATGAAGTATTGCGGGCGTGGTTGTGTGTCCGAAACGGGAATAATACGGGCTGTGACCCGGTCATAATTTAAAGTTGTGACATCCGTGTGTCCGCGCCCAAATTTACCAATTTTTATAGTTTTCATGACTTGTTTAATATTTTTCTTGTTTGATTTAAAGGTGGCCTGCCGATGTTAGCCACTTGATGTCCCCGCTCGTGACGCTGGGAATTGTGTCCTGAGTGGCCGGTTTGTTTTGTTGTTTTTGTTTTTTTCTCATACTATTTATTTTCTATTTTGTTGTCTGTGTATCGGGAAGCGTTGTGCCTCCCAAATTATAGGTGCGACTTTTTTGTCGTCGCATTGCGATATGTTTCTGGGTATCAATCCTGAATAGGTTGGCTGTCAATGTATCGCGCGCATTCTTGGAGCGAGGCCCCGAAGGTGTCATAGCCGCCTCCAACAGACACGGTGTTGGTGTTGTCCTTGATGACCCGGAATGTCGCGTAGCCAGGCCATTCCTTACACCGGCTGCGTGATTTCTGGACTGTGAGGCCGCGTTTCTTGGCACGGCGGCGAACGGCTGATTCTGTGGTTGAATTCATATTCGTTTAGTCGACTACAATGCTTCAAATGAGAGTTGTTGTCCCACTCCTAGTCCATGTGTGAACCAGGCGGTTGCGAACCAGGAGCTAGATTTCGCCACGTTTTTCGGCGTTTCAAAATTGATGCGCCGATCAAACAGGATCACCTCCAAGCCTTTTTCCTTGAACAATTTCTGCCGTTTCGCCGTTTCAAAAGTGGTGAGTGGAAGCAGGAGCGCAAATGGCTTGCCGAACCGGTAACACCGTTCGAGAAATGCCTGTTTGAGGCTGAACGGCGGATTGGTAATGATGCAATCCCATTTGATGCCTGGCTCCCCGCACAGAAAATCATGGGCAGGCTGGTCAATAACGTCGCTGGCAATTACTGTGTATTTGCGATTGACGAGTTCATGGACCAGATTTTGTTTTCCCGCCGCCGGTTCCCAGATCGTCCAATCTTTGCGCAAATATGGATAGAGCGGTTTTAAAGCTACCGGGGGCGTTTGATAATCATCCGGGCGGCCATTTGCTAATGGTGGTTTCATAATGGTGAGTCACCTTGTGATAGTTGCTTTCGTATTGGTGCCGGCCGCTTTTGCAATCCCGGCGGTGTCAGTTGATTGAGTGTTTGATACTTGAGACTTATCGTTAAAGTTGGGGTTGTTCCGGTATCACAGTCTCACCGGTCTCTGCCTGCGCGCGGCTCCATGTTTTGTCGCCGTTGAGCTGCACCAGGCCCTTTTCAAGGAGGACGTTCTTGTCCCGGAAGAACGTGGCATGGGAATAGCCAATCTCCAGTGCCGCCTCCTTCCACGCTCTGGTGGTCAGGGGTGTTTCATCCAGCAATGCGATCAACTCCTGGTATTCGTCCGCCTCCGCTTCCCCGGCCTTAAAATCAGCAGGTGACAGGTCCGGGCGCTCAACCATCACCGGGTACTTCCATTCGATCACAAAAGATGGTTGCGGAGGCAGGTTGCGAAGGGTGAATTCCATTATATAGCAGTTTTTTTCCTGGTGCTCGGTCAGGGTAATGATCGTGTCCGCATCCCTGGCAAAGACTCCGCTGCCACTCATCCGGTCGATCACGTTCTTGTTCGCGGCATTTCCTTTGGCGAAATGATGCGCAAAAATGACCGTTGCGCCCGTCTCCTCCACAATCCGTTCCAGCTGATTGCACAACAGCCCTACGCTGCTCGCCGTGTTCTCCGATTTGCCCACCATGGCCTTATATATTGGGTCCAGCACAACCAGCGAATATCCTTCTTTCTTTACCACCTTTATGATTTCCTCGACCAAACATCCAAAGTCTGCGGTCTGTCCACGCAAGTTCCAGATTGCGAGGTCCATGAGGTCGGTAAGGTTTTTGCGTTCTTGAATAACTTTGAGCCGTTCTGCCAGGAATTCCCGACGGATTTCTAAGTTTATGAAAAGCACCCTCTTCCGTTTGGTCTTGAACCGCAGGAATGGCGCACCCGTTCCGACTGCGGTAGCGAGGTCGAGGAGGATCCACGTTTTTCCGACTTTGCTCGCGCTGGCCAGAACTGCTTTGGTACCGGCGTGGAGAATGCCCTCGATCAATTCGTCGGGCTTGGTGATCTTGTCGCTCAATAATGAACAGGCCTGATCAACTTCGGGTAGATGAGGCTCGTCCGACTTTGGGCTGAACGAGGCGGTGTTGACAGATTGAAGCTTAATCGGAGTTATTATCGGAAGTGGCAGAGGCTTAATTTCGTTTTGCATAATATATTTGAGTGAAAAGGCCCAGCCACCAATACGATGGCTGGGCCGTGTTTCAGTTTAGGACGCCACCGCCGCCGGCAACACGTTACCAACCACGGGCTTGGGGCGACCACCGGAGCTGGATTTGTGGTAGACCACGATCTGGCACTTTTTGCCGATCAACAGGTTCAGGTCCATCCCTTTTTCCGACTCAGCCGTTGTCAGAGTGCGACCAAGAATGGTGATGGTGTCCGTCCGGAGCGGTGAACCGAGGATGAATGAGGGCGAGTATTCCTTGGGGATTTCCTTCTCGTAGCCGTCAATCTTGAAGCCGCCAATGACTTTTTCCGGCTTCGCCTCGTTGGGTTTAGGAGTGACGGAATTCACCGTCGCGTCGTAGGTAGCTTCCGGAGGAATAGCCACCTGCTGTTTTGTTTTTACTTTTATGATCATGTTTTGTTGTGTGTTCCCGCTGCCTTTTGAGCTGGTCTGCGGCGTATCTTCAGCGGCCCTGCTGTGAGGTCTGGGCGAGCCATGCCAGACCCTATTCCGATTCATGGCGCTGTCGTTTGCCATATTGGCGTGAGGGCGACTGCGGCGTACTGCCCTGGTTTGCTCAAGTCCTGGACCTGAATCGATGAATCCGGAACTCAAATTGGGGGCATCACCGCTCCCCAGACGGTGTTGCCAGAAATCTTCAAAACCACTACCTCGTCAAACATCGCAACCTCCACGCTGCTGGCGTAGAAGAGCCGATTCCACAGAAGGCCAGTGGAAAAGGCACCGGCGTCCCAGTTTCACCGTGGGAATTTTCCCAGCCATGCGCCAAGTGAACCAAGTGCGGCGTGATACTGGCACACGGCGGAGGCATTCGGCCTCGGTGATAAAAACCCCAGTAGCGGGGTCAGACGCCGACTGGCCGTTGATGACAATTGCGTTGTTCATTCCATAGAAGGGCAACCGTCTCACGGCTTTTAGCAGAATTGGGGGCTGGAAATGAAAAAAAGCCCTGTTTACGGGCTCTTCTCGGTGCTAAAACCGTCTCAAATTTGTCTCACGAACTGGGTCAAAACCCGCCTTTGTCAGATTCGTCACCGTTTTCCGTAAGCTCTTGGCCACGGGTATCGCATTGGGTCAGGCCAGTATTGCCCCCTTGCGGCAGACCAGCTTCAGCATCACAAAATGTTTCCGGTGACGTGGACGGTTTGGCAGGGTTGGCAACACAACGAGTACGATATTTCTCAACATGACCGTATTTAACCATGATATTCCTCATTACTCGCAGCCAGCGTGCAACGGTCGCACGGCTTCTCCCGTGTCCGGCAGCTTCGAGCTTGTTCAGGTCGCCAGACGTGCTAAGGCAGTTTATCAACGTGCCAATGCGCGGGAAACCGTGGAGGAACTTTTCCCTGACGATTGCGTTCACGACCAATTCCGGAACTCCCGCCTTCAAAGCGTCAGCTTTCGCTTTGCTCGTCCGTTCGTCTTTAAACATCTCACGGAATGGTGCCGCCGCTTCCCTCAACTCCGTAACGGTGGCTTGCAATTGTGCATTGACGGAGCGCGCTTCGGAGTTCGCAGCCTTGAGCCCCTTGGACACGGTCGCACACTCCTCTAGCAAGTGGCCGAGTTCACCAGTCATTTTCTTCACCGACGCATGCTGCTCGTTAGCATTCAGGTCAACGGGAGGAATTTGAATCCACGGTTTGCCGTCCACCTTGATGCCAGTCTGGCTGAAGGTCACGACCACTTCCTTGCCCGCCTGCCATTGCGCAATCACCTCCGCTGCGAATATCAATGAAGATATCGCGCTTTCGGGCGAAAATGTGAGATGGTTTGCGGACATGATCGGATTGGTTTACGAAACTGCGTACTTTGCAAATGCCGTGGTGGGCCAAGACCGAGCCAGTGGATAAGCGGCGCACCACCTTAAACTGCCAGGTCTCTCGCCGGTGATACGGGCGCTTTGGTCGGTGGGCCGATCGTTCCAGCGCAACAGCAGGAGCAATTGGCGGCAGGTTTCGTGATTGAGATTGCGTGTGCTCATAAATTCATGTTCAGAAAGCCTTGGCATGAGCGGCTTTAGCGACAAGAACAGCCCGAATTGCCTGGTTTTTGCACTTGGATTTGGCCCATGACCTGAAGCCCTTTTTCACCAGGCACAGGATCAGATTGGCAACGACGAGGATGGCGTAGCTGGCCAGGACAATCTTTATGGGACGAGGGGCCGAAAGCGCCGCCCCAATGAGCAGGCGGGCAATCAGGCAGCCGGTCGAGATCTGCAAGTAGTCGATCTTTGCGATGAGGTTTTTCATAAATCACTTGGGCTCTAGGTTTGCATCCGTGAACCGAGGTGGTGGCAGTGTTGGCCACGGTGATCGTTTCAGTTGTCATGGTGTTCATGTTGTTGTTTTCACTTCGTAATGGGCGATTTGCCCCTGTCTAGGAGTAAAGGGGAAAGCGGGATGAAAGTTACAACGGGAGAACGCCTGACTTTAAAGGGACACCTCAAATCGAGGCCGCGATGGCGCAAATGCCCAGGCCAATGGCGTTCACTCCCACATCTCCATTCTCGCCCAGTATGGAGATTGGTCAGAACCAGTCCTCCAGTTTCTGAAACCGCTTCTAAAATCACATACTGCGGATCTTGCCAAGTACGGTTTCCAACAGGACGTCAGCAACCCAATTCGCCCCCGAACTGCGGCTTGCACGCGCCCAATGTGAAAATCTTGTACGCGCGAGTCGCATTCGCAGCACATTTCGTGTCGCGGCGGCGCACAAGTCCGCTGACACAACACGCCTGTCTGGTAGTCCTTTGGCGCTGCCAGCGGTTGCGTTGTCCGGTAGGCTCGTCGCTTAATCTAGCCAAATTCAAGTTTCTGCGTCGCTCCGCCGGATTCAGTTTTGACCTCGACCGCACAAGAGAACTTTGCTGTTGCATTAATGCGGTAAATCCCTTACGGTAAATAGATGAAAAATGTTGGCGAAGACGGGGCCAAGCAGCCTACTCCTGCGAAGCTATTTGCGACGACACACTGGAGCGTGGTGTTGCGCGCCAAGGATGATTCATTTACCGCTCTCGATACTCTCTTCAACCGGTATCGTAAACCGATGATCGTTCATCTTCTTGGAAAGGGCTATGCCTTCGACCGGGCTGAAGACCTTGTTCATGGCTTTTTCGAATACTGGCTCACACGGAAGTTTCTCGCGAATGTTGCTTCAGAAAAGGGCAAGTTTCGCACATTTCTGCTTACCTCTCTCCACTATTTTATCAACGGTGTAATAGATAAAGAGAAAGCCGAGCGGCGTGGTGCCGGAGATATGCCCGTCTCACTGGATGAAACCGATTCGGAAGGCGTAATGTTGCATGAGCCACACTCTCCAGCGCCTCCCGCCAATCTTGAATATGACAAAGCCTGGGCACAAATAATCCTGGACAATGCGCTCGACCAGTTGGAAAAAACTTACACTGATCGGGGTAAGAGCGAACTATATTCCGCTTTGGAGCCAGCGATGCACGATGACGAAACATCATCTGCCTATCGTAAGATTGCGGAAAGTTTTGGAATGTCGGAAGGGGCGGTGAAAAAGGCGGTGTATGATATGCGGGCCAAATTGCGAAAGTTAATTCATGCTGAAATCATGCAAACGGTGAGCACCGAAGCTGACTTTAAACAGGAACTGGATTATCTGATCAGTCTTTTTTGGCAAGCCAAAAGATGAATTGTTTACTGGACCAGTTAGAAAATGAATGAGTGACGTTAGCCCAGATAAATGTCCTCGATGCGGAGAGACGCTGCCTGTCGATACGCCTAGAAAGGTATGTATTCGCTGCGCCTTGATGGACGCACAGGAATTCGCTGTCAATGAACCGGAGCCAAAAACTATTGGACGCCAAGAAATACCTGGCGATGAAATCAAGGGTTATAAACTCTTGAGGAAAATCGGTGAGGGTGGTTTTGGCATTGTTTATTTAGCAGAACAGCAATCGCCGCTTCGCCGAAAAGTTGCACTCAAAATCATCAAATCGGGCAAGAATGCTCGAGAAATGCTTCATCGCTTTAAGGCTGAACAGCAAGCATTAGCGGAGTTGGCGCATTCAAATATCGCGAGGGTTTACGATGCCGGCTTCACAAACACAGGGCGACCATATTTCGCAATGGAATATATAGATGGGAAAGCAATCACAGAATATTGCGACAGGCATGGACTAACCATACAACAACGCCTCAAATTGTTTGAAAACGTATGCCATGCTGTCCAACATGCCCATTTGAGTGGCATCATCCACCGCGACATCAAGCCGACAAATATTCTCGTGTTTGAAGAATCTGGCGTACCGGTGCCGAAGGTGATTGATTTTGGCATTGCAAAAGCCATGTCCAGCCAGCCTCTACAGGGCAAAAACATCATTTGGGCTCAGGAAGAATATATTGGCACACCTGCTTATATGAGTCCTGAACAAGCGGGGTTGGGAAGCCTTGAAGTTGATCGGCGAACTGATATCTACTCTTTGGGCGTCGTGCTCTACGAATTGCTGGTTGGTTGTGTGCCATTCGACTCGGATGAACCCACACCTAGCGAACTTCTCAAGAAGGTGCGCGAAAGTGTGCCACCTTGCCCATCAGCCAGACTCAAGACATTGGGAGAAAGGAACCTATTGAATATCGGGCATTCTCGTCGGATTGAACCTTCCAATCTGCTAAAATGTCTGTGTGGAGGCTTGGATCGCGTTGTAATGAAGTGCCTTGAAAAAGATCGAGAGCAACGACATAATACGGCCAACAGTCTCGCGGCAGACATTGAGGACTATTTAAAGGCCCATTCATCAAACGCCGCACCGGAAGATGAAGGAGAGACCGGCAATTATCAAAAAGCGCTTTGGTCTGTTTGTATTGGAGCTGTTGTTATTGGTTGTTTGGTAGGTTTTATCGCATTGCAAAAAATGAAAAATAAAGCGAATGCAACTGTCCACCCAAGAACATCAACTTCTCTGGTGCAACCCTCAACGCCACTAGCGAAAGAGGACATTATCATTCCCGATGATATCGTTATAACCGCGATTAATGAGCTTAACCACCGACAGCCGTAGGAGATATTGAGAACAAATTAGAATGGAAAACATCGTGAAGAGAATAACTATAATATTCATGATAGTGTGCGGAATCGTTCTTTTGGGGTGCAAAAAACATGATAATAATACGGATAATCAATCAAATAGGATCATTATTCAATTCCCCCAGGCATCCGCTCAACCGAAAGAAATGCGCGATTCGGAATTCACCCCATTGATTACTAACCAGCCTGTAAAAACAGATGAATCTAATGCTGACGAATCGGCATATCCTCTAGACACAGTGTTGTTTAAGGATGCACATGTCTCCCTAAACCCAGGCGATGAATGGCAGCAGCTGACAAATGGGTATTTTGCAGAGGTTCAATCAATTTGCGCACCAGTTTTGGAAGGTGTCAGCGGTAACAGAGGCGGTCTAATCCAGGTATTTTCCTCAGGAAGCAGCAAAGATGCGGGAACCGTCGCTGACGCGTTGGAGAGAATTGCGGCTTCCAATACAGCCTTAATCCCAAGCACATTCAAAAAGAACTATTTTCTGGGCATAAATCATATTAAGGGATTTCAGATTTCCTATAATTATAAAACTAGCAATCTTTTCCGCACCAATGAACTTGTAGCCCACGTTTATATATTTAATAACCATTTAAACGAGTGTATTATATTGAACTATACTACGTTGGTAATGCTAGATTTTGGTCTCGTTGAGCAAATGATTCGCGACACTCTCAAATTGAATTAAGACTCTAGGTTAACTACAATATACAAGATGATTCGTTCACTGCCCGCTCACGAATTTAGAAGTGAGGGGATTTTCTTGACAGCCTTTGGGAGTTTCTCATGCTAGTGGTTCGTATAGCCACGGTGGACTGATTCTGTCTTGTTCCCTGACAATTTCATTCGCAGTTCTGATCAAACACCGTTGTTTGCCAGTTGGCTTGTGAATCCATGTCGCAAAGCATAACAAGTACGTTTGGACTGTTGCCTGATACCCAACCTTTAACAGCCAGCAAGTTTCCGCAACTTCAACAACGCCTCTTTCATGGTCTCCAGTTTGAATTGGGTTTGGCCGCGAGGGATTTCGGCCGATTTGGAAGCGTTCAGCTTCGAGCGCAATTTAGCCAAGACCTGCTGTTTTGTCACATCCGGCCGTTTGTGGATTCAATCCTTGGTGTCGTCGTCGTTCAAATGGGGTCTGGACTGGCAAAGTGGGAATTCTGGTTCCGGACAGGGAGTGCGTGTCGGCAAAAAAGCGCGTCGAGTTGTTCTTTCCTCACCTCAGACCACATCGCTGTCTCCCAAATTCACCGCACAGATCCCGCACAGAAAACGGCCATTTATTGTGCCGCACAAAGCCCGCACACAGACTTTTTAGCGCACAACTCCGCACAGCATTTTCAACTCATCAGTACCCGTACATGCACAAAAGCACTTGCATTTACTGGGCATCTGTCGTATCAGTGTGCGTAGCCAATCGCACATGGTCGCAACTATGAGCAATGACGTAAAAGATCAAATATCAGGTTCAACTCCTGATGGGTGCACCATTCACATGTGGATTCCAACAACGCGGCGATGGCCGGCGGCGAGGCCGCGCCGGTGGTGCCGAGTTGATGGATCACCACCGAAGCGGCCAGACTGGCCACTTCGATCGCTTCGCGGGGCGTCGCGCCGACCGCCAGCGATACCGCCAGACTGGCGGTCACCGCATCCCCCGCGCCCACGATGTCAATCGGCCCGCGCAACGGCAACGCGGGCACATGCTCCACCTTGCCCTGCGGCGTCGAGA
>Ga0302320_10010977_pt1 | contig 19249 bp, 16 predicted proteins | sample Bog_T0_3_FD_202130 | JGI IMG/M metagenome (GOLD analysis project Ga0302320, IMG submission 202130) | Peat permafrost microbial communities from Stordalen Mire near Abisko, Sweden - Bog_T0_3 | ecosystem: Environmental > Terrestrial > Soil > Wetlands > Peat | place: Sweden: Abisko, Stordalen Mire... | reverse complement strand
AGATCAAAACCCCTCGGGTTCCAGGGATCAGGGTGCTCTCGAGCTGGGGGCAGAAGGATTGGTTTCCGAAGAGTCCTTTTGCTTGGCGGGTGGAGAGATAAATGAGCTGAAGGGAAAAGGAAAATTCAGGAGAGGCATTGATCTCGGCAAGTGGACGATCAAGCGACCAGCCCCCTTCGATGAGGACATTGCCGACTTTGGTAGGATTAAAAGCCCAGCTCGGTGGAGCGGCGTGAAGGGAGAGCAAAGGGCTCATCATCATCAGCAGTGCAACCAGGAGCCCCCTGCCGCGCGGAAGAGCCCATGCAGAACAACGGCTTAGCATATAGCCCCCTCCTCGGCGCAATAGAAGCCTGGAAGCCTGGAAGCCTGAAACAAGCACCTGGGAAGGTGCGCGTAAGACTGCAACGAAGTTGCAGCCCGAAGGGGGGCACCGCTTGCCGGGAGGCAAGTGCCGTCAAATCCTGGAAGGGAGTTATGGAGGGGGACTCGCATTGGGGGAGGAAATGCTGATTGGATTACGCAATCAGTTGCGCAACTTTGCGTGACAAGAACAGAAGCACATCCCACCGTCCAGTAAAGATTTGTTACAATTTTGACATAGATGAATGCCCTGTGGTTTTTCGAAAAATAATAACAGCCGTCTCACGCGGAGTACGCGAAGCGGAGGGAGAGAAAGCTGAAAGCTGAATAACCGAGGCAGAAGGCCCATTCATCCCCTCAGGTTTCAGGTTTCATCCTTCTCCGCGTTCTCCGTGAGCCCCGCGTGAGAATCTCATCAAATGATCCAGAGCCCCAAGGCACATTCTCCTTTACTGGAGCATGCGATCCAGTGAGGGATCCGGAGGCGATCCCAGTTCGAGGGCCTTCTGATAATGTTTGCGTGCCAACATTTTGGAGGGAGGTTTTCCGGTGGCGTAGATGACAGCCAGGTTGAATTGGGCGTCGGCGTAATTGGGATTGAGTTCGACGGCCTTCATCAACTCGCTCTCACCAGCCTTCCCCTTACCGGAAGTGGCGAGGACGATGCCCAGGTAGTTGTGGGCTGTGAAGTCTTTGTCATCAATGGCCACGGCTTTTCTCAGGACAATTTCGGCATCCTGAGAACGCTTCTGACGGTAATGAACAATTCCGAGTGTGGTCAGGGCAAAGGAATTCGTGCCTGATTGATCCGCCGCTATTTGGAGCGCCGCCTCAGCCTCTTTCATTTTTCCCAGCTGGAACTCCACCACACCATAGTTGGAGAGGGCGAAGAAATCAGTAGGCGAGAGTTTCAGTGCCTGCTGGAAGGCATCCTCGGCCTGCAAATAATCCTGGCGTTCAAATTGCTCTTTGGCCCGGGAAAGCAGTTCTTTGAATTTCCCCTGCCAAGCCAACGCAGGCTGGGCATTAGTATCACCGGCTTTACTTGCGGGCGGATTCGTGACGGTGGCGACATTGGTCGTCTCCGCATTGCTGGATGCCACTGCATTGCTGGCACTCATGGGTGCCGAAATGGAAGCTTCGACACTTTCCCCTCCCTGATCAGAAACTACTAGCTGCGCATCCTTGAACAGGGCTCTTTCCTGAGGAGTTAATTCAACGGCTGGGGCGGCCAGCTGGCTCATTTGTTGCTGAAGCGTATCGGACTGAACATTGAGGCGCTTGAGTTCCTCCTGCACGAGACGATGCGCCTGAGCCTTCTTGGCTTCGTCTTTGATCTCTCGAAGGACAATCCCCCTCAGGAGCTCATTTTCCTGAGCCATCTGATCATCAGCGGCATTCCCCTTTTTCTTTTTGATCCGGGCAATTTTTGCATCTCGCTCGGTAAGCTGATCCTGAAGTTCCTTGAGTCTGGCCTCTCCCTGATCCCCTTGTTTTTTTAGGGTCTCGATTTGCTCACCAGCATCTGCGAGCTTGGTTTGAAGGCTTGCCGCCTTGCTTTGGGCCTCGGTGAGAGCCTTTTGTTTCTCTTCGAGCACCTTTTGCTGATCTGGCTGCGACTTGGCCAGTTCGGTAAGCTGGCGTTGGGATTCGGCAAATTTTTGGGCATTGGTCTCCACTTGGGACTGAAGCTTTTGTACCTGCTCCTGGAGCGCGGCGGATTCCGAGGCATGATCGACGGTGGCAGCGGCCTTGCTCAGAGCTGCCTTCAATTGATCTTGAAGTGATTGATTTTGTCGAGCCATGAGATCGGCGACTCCCTTGGCATTCGCTTCCTTTTTCTGAACCTCAGCCCGTGCGGCGGATTCGGCTTTCTCTGCCTCGGCCAGCTTGGCAGAGGACTGATCGAGCGTTTTGGAATTTTCGTCCAGGAGACTCTGGAGTTGATCGATATCTTTCTTGAGCGAGGGAACACTTCCTGCTGTTGTTTTGAGCCTCGCCATGAGGACGGTGGCTTGAGCTACTTTGGCAGCCAGTCGATCTTTTTCCTCCTGCAAGACGGCGCGATCAGCCTCGGCCTCTGCGCGATTTTTGACCTGGAGTTGCTGTGCCTCTTTAGCCGTTTTTTCGGCGGCACTCGTCTGCTCGCGAGCCGTGTCCAGCTCCTTCTTGCCGACATCAAGCTTCCCCTTCAATTCAGCGACTGTCTTTTCCAAGATCTCGCTTTCAGCACTCAGGCCTTTGACCTTGGATGCCTCGATAGCTGCCCCGCCCAGCGTTGTGACTTTTTGCATCAGACGGTCCCGATCTTCCTCCAAGACCTGCACATCAGGCTGGAGGGAAGCTTCGCGACGGGCGGCTCCGCTCTCATGATCCACCTTGGCCTGGAGTTCCTTGATCTTAGCCTGAAGCGGCGCGGCAACTTCCGCTTGCTTCTGTGCGATAAGCTGTTTTTCCGCCGTCTCGGTCAGCTGCTTTTTCAGATCGTCGTTCTTGGCCAGCGCCTCTTTGGAGATCTGATTGGAGTGATCAAATTTGGCCTGAAGCTGAGCGTAGGCTTCCTTATCCTGTTCCACTTCCTTGGTGAGCGACTCGATCTTTTCTTTGGACTGAGATGTTTTGGTCACCTTGCTCTGAGCCTCCTGAAACTGCTTGGTGAGCAGGGCATTTGCATCCCCAAGTTTTTGGACATTTCCCTGCAATTGCTCTTCGGCGGCCAGCTTGTCGGCGACAGCATCATCGAGCTTTTTCTGCAAGTTTTTGAGATCCTGGCCCCAGGAATCGCGAGTTTTGAGATCGCGCTCCAGATCGGAAATCCGTCGCTTGGCGACATCCAGCCCACTCGTTAGCTCAGAGCGCTTCTTGACCCATTCGGCATTTTCCAAATCATTGGCACGATTTCTCTGGGAAGCGAGGGCATCATTGGCCTCCTGAAGCTGGCCCTTGAGATCCTCGATCATCTGGCGCAATCGCCGCGTTTCAGCCGAGGAGGCGGAGACAGACGCATTCGTGCGGGAGCTTCTGGGGGAAGAGGCTGTCGGCGGCGTGATTGAAATACTCGGCCCCACAGCAACCGAAGGTGTGGCACGCGAGGGACTTTCACTCGGTGCGGCCTGATCGGGTATGTGCTGCGATGGAGGAGGTGTCGTGAGCGTTGCATCCGCCCCGCCGCCATCGGTATTGATCCCCTGGAGGCGATTGATGTTTTCCTCCGTTCTTTTTAGACGGTATTCGACAACCGGCTTCTGCCAGGAGGGATCACTTTTAGAAATGCCCAGCAGCAGACTCTCGGCAAAACGGTACTTCCTGAGGGCATCGGTGTTATTGCCAGCGCGCTCCAGACTCTCTCCCTGCTGATAGCTTTCATAGGCAGAGAGAAACTGCTCCGAAGGATCAGCTGCAAAAAGAGGAAGTGCTGCGGCAAGCAGTAGGGAAAAAATCAGCGAAACGCGGAACATCGTATAAAAAGGGAGGCTGCCTCTGAATACTCTCTCCGAAACCAAAGATCAAACATCCTCTTTCAGAAACATGGGAAGAAAAAATCTCCCAACCCGAATTGTGACGAAATTGTCACCTTGAGCACCATTGACAAGGCTGGCATGGCAGTGCTAAGAGCACGGCAACGATTCTCGCACCGACTACAAGATCATGGATAATCCACTCGATCAGCCGGTCCTAGTACTCAACAGGTTGTGGCAAGCCATCAATACCTGTTCAGCCCGAAGGGCCTTGACGCTCCTCTATCAGGGGCACGCACAAGTCGTCGCCGGTGACGGCTCCAGTAATTATCTCACCCACGATTTTTTAAGCTGGCGTGATTTTTCCCTCTCCAATCCTGAGCCACGGATGCTGCAGACAATCTCGCTTCACATCCGTGTTCCGAGAATCATCGTCCTCTGCCTCTTTGATCGTCTTCCGAAAAAGGAGGTCAAGTTCACGAGGCTCAATGTCTTTGAACGGGATAAGAATACATGTCAGTACTGCGGTGAACATTTTGAGCGCAGCCAGCTCAATATCGACCATGTGCTTCCTCGTGACCGCGGAGGACAGACCACTTGGGAAAATGTCGTCTGCTCCTGCATCATCTGCAATACCCGCAAGGGAAATCGCCTGCCTCACGAGGCGCGGATGCAACTGCTTAAAAAACCGAAGCGCCCAAAATGGCGCCCCTTTGTGAACATCAGCTTTGCAGGCGGAGTCGATGACAGCTGGAGCCATTTCATCGACCTGGCCTACTGGAATGTCGAACTGGGAGAGTGAGGTCCGATAAAGCTGAAACTTGAAAGCTGAGGGCTATTAGATCTTTAGACTTTTAGGTTCAGCGGCGGAGTTTCTGTTCCATACTGCCTAACAGTCTAAACCCCTGCACCCTCTGCGCCCCCTGTACCCTTTTGGGCGCTCAGAACCTTCACAAACTCCTCGAAGAACGAAGCGGAATCGTGCGGGCCGGGAGAGGCTTCGGGATGGAACTGCACGGCCTGGACGGTCTTTGTGCGATGACGGATGCCAGCAACTGTCCCATCATTGAGATGGCGGTGAGTGACTTCCAAATCTGCGGGAAGCCCCTCTTCCTTGACTGCGTAACCGTGATTCTGTGAGGTGATGAGGACGCGTCCCGAGCGGAGATCCTGCACCGGTTGATTGGCTCCACGATGGCCGAATTTCAACTTGAAGGTCGAGGCACCAAAGGCGAGGGAGAGAATCTGATGACCGAGACAGATGCCAAAGACCGGCTTCGCCTCAGCCAGACGACGCGCCGTTTCATGAGCCTCCGTCAGCACAGCCGGATCGCCGGGCCCATTGGAAAGAAAAATGCCATCGGGATTGAGCGCCAGAGCCTCCTGAGCTGTCGTCGAGGAGGGCACCACCATCACACGCACGCCGTGAGAGCGGAGCAGTCGCAGGATGTTGCGTTTCACACCAAAATCAAAGAGCACGACGAGAGGCTCCTTGGCCCCCTTTGTCAGGGCGGAAGCTCCATATTGAGCGCTCTCTTTACCCTCCGGATCCCACTCGTAAATTTCCTTGGTCGAAACTTCACCAACCAGATCCAGCTCTTCAAGACCGGGTGCAGCCTTGGCCTTGGCAATCGCCTCTTCGGCACTGCTGCCATCGGTACTCAGGCAGGCGCGCATCGCTCCCTGCGTGCGGAGATGTCGAGTCAGTGAACGCGTATCGATGCCGCCGATGGCGGGAATGCCGTGCAGCTTGAGATAGGTCGCAAGATCCTCACCGGAGCGCCAGCTGCTCTCCACGCGTGAGAGTTCCTCAATCACAAACCCCTGCACCTGCGGCCTGACGCTCTCCCCATCCTCGGAGGCTGTGCCGTAATTGCCAATCAGCGGATAGGTCATCGTTACAATCTGTCCACGATAGGAAGGATCGGTCACGATCTCCTGATAACCGCTCATCGAGGTATTGAAGCAAATCTCACCGATGGCATTCCCGGATGCTCCGATGGAAATGCCATGAAAAATGCGCCCATCTTCGAGGGCCAGAATAGCAGGTGTGGTGGACATGAAAAAATAGGAGAAAAATCGTGCGGGTTACTTCATCATGCCGCCTGAATCCACGCAATCAGATTACCTTGAAAAATTGAATGCGGTGATTGCGCCATGCTCTTGATTTTCCTAGGGTGGAAAGCCCGTGCCTGCATCACCGACAGCCCTTATCTCCTTAACCCTGGTCGCAGCCGCCCTGCTACTGCTCCCGGCGTGCGTCTCCACGACGACCATTACCTCGGTCAATACCTCGGAATCCCACCCCTCGGCCCGCTCGGCGGATGGGTTTGACTTTCCCGTGGCCCCTCCCAATGCCACCGGCTATCAAAAATCCCGTGGCTTTCGGGCTGGAGGGCATCTGGGCGAAGATTGGATCACCGAGGGGGGGAGCGCCAAGGGTTTCCGAAGCCCCGTCTATACGATCGGCAATGGCGTTGTCGTCCTGGCCCGCGACATTCACGCCGACTGGGGCAATGTCGTCATTGTCAGACATGCCTGGATTGAGCATCGGCAACTCTGTTTCACCGATTCGCTCTATGGCCACCTCGATCATATCGATGTGAGCGAGGGAGAGCAGGTTCGGCGCGGCCAGCAAGTTGGCGTCATCGGCAACAATCACGGCATGTACCCTCCTCACCTCCATTTTGAAATGCACAAAGATCTCTCGATTGGCGTCAACCACGCTCAGGGCACCCGTGATCTGCGCAGCTACTGGGTGCCGACCGACTTCATCAACGCCCATCGCCAACTTGGAGGCGGCGAGGCCATGATGCCCGTCCCTCCGGCCTCCTTCCTTCTGCCCACCGCCGAGCATCCCTGGTCCTTCCATCGCTTCTTCTCAGGCGGAAAATCCTCCTCCAAGAGCAAGAAACATTCGGGAATATCAACACAGCATTCCTCTGGGAAATCCTCAGGCAAGGGCAAAAAATCGAGCCCCTCGCATTCGAGCAGCTCAGGCAAATCCAAGAGCCACAAACGCAAGCACAAGTCGCTCTCATAAGAAATCACTCCTACTAAAAAAGAAGAGAAGAGTGGTACCAGCGGTCGGGTTCGAACCGACACATCTTTAGAGGATACCGGATTTTGAGTCCGGCGCGTCTGCCAATTCCGCCACGCTGGCTAAGGAGCTGGTTACTATGCACCCGGAGACGCAGCTTGCCAAGATGAACTTCGGCACTCCTTTCCGATTTTTGGATCTCCACGATGTCGCCTTCCGACTTCCTGCACGATATTCTACCACTCTTCATTACTCCCCATGAACCAAATTGCCGCATCTCCACTCTCCGCTCCTGGCCATCGACGGATCAAGAAGGTGAGTAGCTTCGAGGAACTCGTATCCACTCCTTTCGGGGGTGAGATCAATGCCCTTTGCTGGGAACGGAGTCTTCTGGGGGATTTCGCTGAAGTAGTTAGAGAGCTTGGCGTGGGGAAAGGGATTACGACGATCGACGACGAGCGTCTCCTCACTCTCTCCCTGAGCAAGGAGGGATGCATCGCTAGGGACATTCTCCTCAAGGATCAGCAACTACTTCGCTCCCACGAACTCCTCCCAGTCCTCGATTGTATCAATGGCTATTTTCACGATCTGGAGGCCGGGCCCGTTCCCACGCATGTCCAATCCTATCATGCCGACAGCGCCACGGTGCAGGCAGATACTTATCTCTGCACCTACCATGGTCTCTCTTCCGAGGGGATCTGTAATGACGAGTCAATCAGGCGGGTGGAGATTCCAGAAACGCGCGCCGAACTTCTCAAACTCTATGGAGGAGCAGATGATCACGGTTTTCAGAACTATTTGAACGAGAATTTTTTTGATCTGCATTATGCTTCGCTGCCAGGGGCTCGTCCTTATTCGTTTGGCGTGGGGAATCTCTGGCGTATCGCCATTGAGTATCCTGGCTGCTTGGTACCACCCTGCATCCATCGCGCTCCCGCCACTCCATCCGGACCGAGTCAGAGATTGCTACTCATTAGTTGAATAATAATCGAAGCAGTGCCATGTTGATGGCCCATGAGAAAATTCCTCCCTCTACTCGCTCTTCTCCTCATCTCCCTCAATGCGCTGGCAACCAGTTTTCCCGATATTTCACTGCCTGAGTTGAAGAGCGCCATTGCCTCCAAACAGGTGACGCTCCTAGATGTCAACGGCCCAGTCTCTTTCTCCAAGGGACATATCCCTGGTGCCATTGATTTTACGGCACATACCGGCGATCTGGCCAAAGTACTCCCTTCCGATAAAAACGCTCTCATCGTCGCCTACTGTGGCAATGATCATTGTGGCGCTTATGCTCGTGCTGCCGAGGCCGCGCATAAACTCGGCTATACCAATGTGCAGCATTTCAAACCCGGCATCGCCGGATGGAAGGAAGCCAACGAACCGACAGAGAAGTAGTCCTCCTGAAAGGAGGACGAGGGATGAAATCTCCGAGTGGAGAATACATAGCCGTGGGAACGGCTATCTGGGCACTGACTCGTGCCCGTATTGTCAGCAGGCAACCCATACAAGGGGCGAACCAAGACTCTGGGGAAGAGTCGCGGAGAAGCATTCCGAGGGAATAATCACGAAGTTGGCGGCACTGCCTTGCGGGAGCAAGGTGCCGTTCAATGGCTCGGGAGAGTCTGAGTTCAAAGGACCGACAAAGAAAACAGCCAAGGTTGCCGAAAAGGACTGAAAAAGATGGGCAAGAGATTCTGATAGATATGGCAGGTGTCCGCTATCGGTGCCCTTACCCTTTGCTCACCCTTGGATGGTCCTCTGTGGTAAGGGTCCGCGCATATGAGCAAAAAGGCTAAAATTTGCCTCATGGACTCCCAACGGGCCATGAAACAGAGTTAAAGAATTGGTACCAGCATTGGTGGCAGTCCAATAACTCCAAGCATTTGATAGTTGATAATGCGTTGCGGGAGCAAATGAAGGATTGCGTGCTTGCCGCTTGTAACCAAATCCAAGTGGTAACTGATAAGGCAGAGAATTCGCTGCACGGCTTCAAGGTACCTGCTCGCAGCAACTTGCCAATGGGACGAGAGGATGGCTGCCTATTTGAGACCTCGTACTTTCCAAATTCCGAACTAAGCGGAATTGATGCAGGAATAGCAGGATTAGCGCCGTGGATATGGATTGGCGTCGTGAGCCAGTCTCAACCACTTGCAGCACTTACGCGTTGGAGATTTAGGGATACTTTTCCCGCCATGGCGCAGAAGATATACCAGATGCCGATTAAGAGTTCAGACTGGCAGATCGAAGTGTACACCAGCAAGCCCTCCTCGCTTGACGATGCTGCTCTAGTGAAATGCCTATCTGGAAGCTAAACCTTCTATCCTCCACTCGTCTTCATCGCACTGGCTTTGACTTATTGCGCCGTCGTAAAAAGGAGGCAATCCGAGCATTTAAGCAAAAGCCCCTGAAGAGAGGGGGTGATGTTGTTCAGACTGATGTGCCTCGCCGTTTGCCTTTGTCTCACTCCGGCAGTCGCGTGATGAGGAAGCTGGTCTCTTCGGCCAGCGGAGTGAGGATCGCTTTTTTCAGAGAGGCTGGAACAAGCATGAAGAAGCCTGGTTTCAGGGTGACGCCGTCGCACTTGATCTCTCCGGTCAGGCAGGTGATGATGGAGAAATCATCGGCTGCTGTGATCACCAGAGGGGAGGAGAGGTCGTGCTTGGTGACGACAAAGTAAGGGCAATCGGCTACCACTCTTGCGGAGGCTGGGGTCAAAGCTGGCTCAAAGTCGTCAAAGTCGATGGAGGCCATCGACTGCTCAATGTGAAGTTCGCGGGGGTTGCCATCAAGGCCGTTCCGGTTCCAGTCAAAGACGCGGTAGGTGGTGTCGCTGTTTTGCTGGACTTCGACGATGACGAGTCCTTCGCCGATGGAGTGAAGGCGACCGCTCGGAATGAAAATGCTCTCTCCTGTCTGGGAGGATGCGCGATGAAGTGTCTCCTCGACATCGCCGCTCTTGAGCGCTGACTCAAAGTCGGCGCGAGTCACACCTTTTTTGAGTCCGGCATAGATGGAGGCACCCGGCGCTGCATGGAGGAAATACCAGCATTCGGTCTTGGGCTCGCCGCCGAGTTCTTCCGCGCGGGAGACTGGGGGATGGACCTGAACGGAGAGGCGTTCGCGGGCATCCAGGAGCTTGATGAGGAGCGGAAAACGGGGGGAGGGATTGGACTGGTGACGCGCGCCAAAAATCTCACTTCGATGACTCGTCCAGAGTTCGTGAAGGGTTTTTCCCTTCAGCGGTCCATTGTGAACCACGCTCTGGGCCTCGGGGCGATCAACCATTTCCCAGAGTTCTCCTATCGAAGCGCCATGGGGGATCGATTTTCCAAGAAGAGTGGCAAAACGATGGCCTCCCCAGACGCGTTCCATGGCGAGAGGTTCAAAAATAAGGGGGGCGGTGAGATGCATGAATGACGAAGGTTGACGAGAGGGAATGCTCGCGACAGTCTGCACGAAAGGTCTCCTTCAGGGCAAGATTTGCATCGCTTGAGTATCGAGTCGCTGCATCGTTTGACTTGATAAACATATTCCCGTATTTATGGCCATATGAAGACAACGATTGACCTGCCCGATCTCATTCTGGAGCGGACGAAGATCGCCGCTGCCCGCCGCCGTACGACCATCAAAAATCTTGTCATTGAGGGGCTGGAAGCAATTCTCCGAGAAGAGAGTGTCCCCCCATCTTCCGATGCCTTGACCCGACTCCGTCACGGTTACCATCTCGGAGGGAAGCCTCTCACTCGCGATCAATCTCATGCCCGCTGAGCGCTTTCTTGATACCAATATTCTCCTCTACGGATACGATCTGGATGCTCCTGCCAAGCGGGCCATTGCCCAGTCCCTCCTTGAGAGGGCGTGGCTTCAGCAGGGATGCACTGCCGTCAGCGTGCAGGTGCTTCAGGAGTTTTATGTCAATTTCGTCCGTCAAGGCCATCTGCCAGCAGAGGCTGCTGCCTTGATCGGAGACTTCACCCTGTGGCCGGTCATTGAGAATTCCCTCGCTCTTTTCCGACTCGGGCTCTCCCTCCAAAGCCGCTGGCAGCTTTCGCTCTGGGATGCCATGATCCTGGCCGCCGCCCAAGCCAGTGGCGCAAGGGAACTTCTGACCGAAGATCTTAACCACGGCCAAGATTACGGAGGAGTACGCGTCGTCAATCCCTTCTTGGCAAAGGTTTGATCTGTTCCGCTGCTTCCCTCCTGGTCGATGCCACTGGGGGACATTCGGATAATCGGTTCGGGATCGGGAAGGATCTCATGCTTGCGGAAATGGTCGTTCGCTGAGTGCGTAGGGAGCAGCGGGCTTCTGTTTTTGGTTTCAAAATCTCAGCACGGTTGCCAAGTCCACACGATTTCCGGCAAGATGACATCAATGGTTTCTTCACGCCGCCGATCCTTGGATGAAGTGACGGGATTGCTTCTCATCTTTGGAGGCATCCTGTTGCTGCTAGCCCTCTTGTCTTTTGACCTCAGGGATGTTCCCTCCTGGGCTTTTGGCAAATACACTCCGATTTCCGACAGCCCCTCCAATTTTGTGGGCCGTGTCGGCGCTATCGTGGCGCGGATCTCCTATCTGCTCTTTGGAGGTGCTGCCTATTTTGCCGCCGTGGGATTGCTCGGTCTGGGCCTGGCCAAGTTCCTGGGCAAATGCGACCGTCTTGGAATCCGCATGGGCTGGGCCTTTGTCTTTGTCCTGAGCTGGTCCACGCTGCTCGATCTTCAGCACCTAGTACTCATGGGCTGGAAACAGAAATTTGACATTCTTGGCCCCGGGGGATGGTTTGGTCATCAGCTCAACCTCGCCCTCGGTCGTAATGTGCTGGGACCTGTCGGATCGGCTCTCATCTTTATCCTGCTTGCGCTGGTGAGTCTGATCCTGGCGACGGGATTCCATCCAATTCTGACGACTCGCCGCTTTTTTGTGGCTCTCGGAGGTTTTCTAAAAAAACTCCTCTCACGGACTCCCAAAATCGAGCCTGCTGATCTCATGGAGGAGCCTGCTGATCAGTCGGTCCCAAGAAGGCCTCGTCCCAGTCGCCGCTCCTCGCCTCTCTTGGAGGATATTGGAGTCACCGATGGCGTCGCCTCCATCGCGCCCCCTATCGATCTTCCTGCTCCCAAGATTATCGACGCGAGTGTTCCTGCTCCTGCGCGTAAGCCGACCCTGGCCGAAGTGATGAAGGAAAAATCGAAAACCAAATCGCCCGGTTCTTCCGAGACAGGTCTCTCCGATGTGAAGCTGGAGGATTACACGCTACCCAGCTTCGACCTTCTGGAGAATCACGGTAGCGACGAGCATCAGCCCGTCGATCCAGCCCAGCTGCAAGGGATTCAGAAAGTGCTCATCGACACAATGGCGCAGTTTGGCATTGTGGCCTCTCCCGGAGACATCACCAAGGGCCCGACCATCACGCGCTACGAGGTCTATCCCGCCACCGGAGTGCGCGTGGAGAGAATCTCCGCCCTGGAGCGCAACCTTGCCCGAGCCACCAGTGCCGAGCGGATCACTATCCTTGCGCCGATTCCCGGCAAGGACACAGTCGGCATTGAGATTGCCAACAGCAACAAGGTCAAGGTGAGTATTCGCGAGCTCTTTGAGAGCGAGTCGTGGGAGACGAGCAAAGCGGCCCTGCCGCTTGCGCTTGGCAAAGATGTCTATGGCAATGTCATCATCGCTGATCTCGCCGCGATGCCTCATCTGCTCGTGGCCGGCGCTACCGGAAGCGGCAAGAGCGTCTGCATCAATTCGATCATCACCAGCCTCATCTTCAAGCACACGCCGGAAAATCTCCGCTTCATCATGATCGATCCCAAGGTCGTCGAGATGCAGGTTTACAACGACCTGCCTCATCTCGTCACCCCTGTAGTGACCGATCCTAAGAAAGTCCTTCTTGCCCTGCGCTGGGTGGTCGATGAAATGGAGCAGCGTTACGCTATCTTTGCCAAAGTGGGGGTGAAGAATATCTCCGGCTTTAATGCCCGTCCCAAGCCAGAGGTTACTCCTGCTCCCTCGCTTGATCCTGAGGAGGAGAACAATGATTCGCTTGAGGAGAAGGAGAATCAGGAGGCCGAAGTCGTGGGTCCCCTCGTTGAAAATTCAGAGGAGATGGAGGAAGATATTGTCGAGCCAGAGCTTCCGCTGCCTCCCGATGACGGCATCCAGGTGCCGGATCACATGCCCTTCATCGTCGTGATTGTGGATGAGCTGGCCGATCTGATGCAGACGGCTCCTGCCGATGTCGAGGCGGCGATTGCCCGCATCACCCAGAAAGCCCGTGCTGCCGGTATCCACATGATCGTGGCGACTCAGACCCCCAGATCCACGGTGGTCACCGGAGTGATCAAGGCGAATATCCCTTCGCGCATCGCCTTCCAGGTGGCCTCCGGTATCGATAGCCGGGTCATCCTGGATGCCAACGGAGCCGAACGACTCCTCGGCAAGGGGGACATGATTTATCTTCCGCCGGGCAGTGCCAAATTCACACGAGCTCAGGGAGTGCTCGTGACCGATGAAGAAATTCATCGCGTTGTTGCCAATCTCGCCACGCAAAGCAAGCCTGTCTTTGAGCCCAGCATCTCTGCCAAGCTCTCCGGGGCAGGGATCGCTGATGAAGATGTCACCGATGAGGAGGAGGAATTGATTGAAAAATGCCTGGAAATCATCCGTCAGGAAAAGAAGGCCTCGACCTCGATGCTCCAGCGCCGACTTCGGCTCGGTTACACACGAGCCGCACGCGTCGTGGACATTTTGGAAGGTCGTGGCATCTTAGGACCTAAGGATGGTGCCAGAGATCGAGAGATCTTGATCGATCTCGATAGTCTTGATGATACCGGAAATCGCTTTTAGCAAGTCCTTCCAAACCTCACCCATGAAACTTTTTCAACCTAAATTTACTCCCATCCCGCTTGGCCCGCTTCTGCGTGAGGCGAGGGAAGCTCGCAAGGAGTCGCTTGAGGAAGCCTCCTTGGTGGCTCGGCTCTCCGTCGCGGAAATTGAGGCTCTGGAAAATGACCAGCCGCTCGATCCCAGACGCGCCAGAATCCAGGCGGTCTCTTACTTGCGCTCCCTGGGGCTCAATCCCTCGGACTTCCACGAATCCCTGCCTCCCTTGCCCGAACTCCTGAGCCGCAGCCATCGCGTGGTTTCCCGGGGAGATAATCCATTCTTGCAGGGGTGCGAATCCCTGCTCGCCATGCTCGCCCCGATGGGCAAGCTCGCTCTCACTCTCCTCTTTCTCGTTGCTCTGCTTGGTAGCTGGGGGATGGTGCGACAGCTTTCCCGCGTCCGATCCCTGCCGTGGGTCACCTACTCCTATACCGTACCCGCAAATTCCTCACGATGAGTCATTCTGTAGAAAAATCCACTTCACTTACGCACTCCCGCAAAATTGGTCTGATCAGCCTCGGCTGTGCCAAAAATCTTGTGGATGCCGAAATCCTACTCGGTGATGCCGCCCGTCACGGCTATCAGCTCACGACAGAAACCGATGATGCTGATGTCGTCCTCGTCAATACCTGTGGCTTCATCGACCCGGCCAAGGAGGAGAGCATTGGAGCGATTCTCGAAGCCCACCGACGCCGTCTGCATGGTGCCAAGGCCGGACAGAAACTCGTAGTCGGAGGATGCCTCTCCCAGCGCTATTCTGCCGATCTCGCCACGCAGTTGCCTGAGGTCGATGCCTTTCTGGGACTCGATGAGATCAAGAACGCCGGTTCCTTTTTTGACCGCCTGCTGGATGACGAACGCGATGAGGAAGGCCCCCTTGTCGAGGTTTCCCGCCGCGCCGCCTACATTCCCGATTACGACACGCCACGCGTGCGCCTTACGGCCTCACATACGGCCTATGTGAAGATTGCCGAGGGATGCAATCATCCCTGCTCCTTCTGCGTCATTCCGAGAATGCGCGGACGCCATCGCAGCCGAACCATCGAATCGGTGGTGAAGGAAGTCGAAGCGCTGATCGCCTCCGGCGTGAAGGAAATCAATCTGATCAGTCAGGACACCACCTACTACGGCATGGATCTCTGGGAGGAAAAGGCGGGGCCTCGACAGCCTGTCGATGAGGCTCGCGGGCCGGGCCTTCCCGCCCTGCTTGATGCACTTGGCGCGATCCCGGGAGAATTCTGGCTTCGTCTTCTCTATACCCATCCCGCTCACTGGAGCGACGACATGATTGCCGCCATCGCCCGCAATCCCAAAGTCGCCCGCTATGTCGATATGCCGCTCCAGCATATCCATGACACGATGCTCGATTCCATGCGTCGCGAGACCGATAGCAAGCACATCATCAATCTGATCGAGCGGATGCGCTCCGGAATCCCAGGACTCACCATTCGCACCACCTTCATTGTCGGCTTCCCCGGCGAGACCGAAGAGCATTTTGAAACCTTACTCGATTTCATGGAGCAAACTCGCTTCGAGCGTCTCGGAGTTTTTAACTACTCCCGTGAGGATGAATCCCGCGCTGCCAAGCTGACGGGACAGATTCACGGAGGCACCAAAAAACGCCGCCAGCGCGAGGCAATGCTCGTTCAGCAAAAGATCGCTGCCGAAATTGCCGAATCCTTCGTGGGTAAAGAACTCACCGTCCTCGCCGACACCGCACTCCTGGGGCGCACAGAGGGGGATGCTCCCGATGTCGATTGCCGGGTTCATTTCTTGAAACCGGTGAAGCCTGGAGAATTCCACAGGGTAAAAATTACCGGCACGCGGGGGTACGACCTCGAAGCCGAGTTGATTTAAGAAGGGGGTTGGAGATTGCCTGGCTCGCGCCGCTTATCTCGCTCTAACGGACTTACGCTAAAGCGCTGGCTTTCCCCCAATAGGCGGCGTTGGGCTGTACTTGGCCGTATGCTCTTGCTACGGCTGACGCTTGCCCGTCTTGCCATCCATTCAATCTTGCTTCTCCTGAGCTTGCCGGAGTCGGACTGTTCCGATTTAATCCCTGCTCTCTTTGGGTAGCCAATCACTGCATGAAATTTCCCTACTCTTTTCCAGTCACACGCGCGTTCTGCACCTATCTGGGGCAGACGGCGCTTCTGGCAGGGGAGACTTTTGCCTCGATCTTTGCAGGCCGCATCCGTTGGAGGCTGGTGCTCAATCAGGTGAATGAGATCGGGTTTGGCTCCCAGGCCGTTGTGATCATCACTGGAGCCTTTACCGGGGCGGTCTTTACGGCTCAGACTTTCTTTCAGTTTTCCGCGCTGAATATGAGTTCCGCTGTCGGGCCGGTGGTCTCTGTTTCTCTTTGCCGTGAGCTTGGTCCTGTCCTGACCGCCGTTATGGTGGCGGGGCGTGTCGGTGCGGCCATGAGTGCCGAGATCGGAACGATGAAGGTGACCGAGCAGATTGATGCGCTTCGTGCCTTGGCGGTCAACCCGATCGATTATCTGGTCGTGCCACGAGCGGTAGCGATGATGATTTCGATGCCGTTGCTGGTCGGCGAGTGTCTTTTCTTTGGGATTCTGGCGAGTTACTTTGTCGCCGTGAAGCTGCTCAATGTCGGCAGTGTCTATTTCCTGCACAATATGTGGAGCTTTACCCACGGGAAGGACATTGTCATGGCGATGAGCAAGGCGATTGTATTTGCCCTCCTGATTGTCTTTATCGGGTGTCAGCAGGGACTGACCACACGCAATGGCGCTGTCGGTGTGGGACGCGCAACGACTGATGCTGTGGTGATCAGTTCGCTCTGCATCCTGATCGGGAATTTCTTTCTCACGATGGCGCTCAATATCGTATTTCCCACCGGAGGGCGCTGATATGGGGGATCAGAATTTCATCCAAGTTCGGGATTTGCGCCAGACTATCGGCACCCAGGAAATTTTGAAGGGTGTCAATCTCGACATTCCTCGCGGTGAGACGGTCGTCCTGCTCGGTCAGAGCGGTGGCGGAAAGAGTGTCTTTTTGCGTCATTTGATTGGCCTGATGAGACCGCTCTCCGGTTCCATCAAGATTGAGGGCGAGGAGATTGCTCGACTGAGCGAACGGTCGCTGGAGCCGGTGCGTCGTAAGATCGGGATGCTCTTTCAGGACGGGGCGCTCTTTGACTCGATGACGGTTTTTGACAATATCGCCTTTCCGTTACGCGAGCGGGGTGAGCGCAATGAAAAGGTCATCCGCGATAAGGTCGCCCGTTCCCTGGAGCTTGTCTCTCTTCAGGGGCAAGAAAAGAAAATGCCTGTCAATCTGAGCGGCGGAATGCGTAAACGCGCCTCGCTCGCCCGAGCCATTATTTCCGAACCTGCCTGTATTCTTTATGATGAGCCGACGGCGGGACTCGATCCGATTGTCTCCGATACGATCAATCGTCTGATTCGACGCCTGCAAACCCATCTCAAGGTCACTTCTGTTGTTGTCACACACGACATGATCAGTACGAATTTTGTGGCTGATCATGTGGCACTGCTCCGCGAGGGGCGCATTCATTTTACCGGCACGCTGTCTGCCCTTCACAGCTCGACCGATCCCGTGATTCGGGATTTCATTGAGGGGCGTTCTCACGAAATCGACTAGTTCCCAAATTCATGGACACCACCAGCAAAGTTACGCAGTTCAAAGTAGGATTTTTTGTCCTTCTCGGACTCATTTCCATCGGCCTTCTGGTTCTCTACTTCGGACGCTTTGGAGACAGTATCAAGAAATACTACACGATCACCGTCGAGTATCGGAATGCGAGTGGTCTGCTCAAGGGAGCCGATGTGCTTCTGGCCGGAGCCCGGATTGGTTTCATCGGCGATGCTCCTCATGTTCTGCCCAATATGCAAGGGGTGTCGGTCAAGCTTAATATCGATGAGCAGGTCGAGATTCCGCAGGGGAGTGTTTTTTCCATCGGCAGCTCGGGATTGCTCGGAGATCGGTTCGTGACTGTGACCATGGGGCAGGATGCGCTGGGTCAGAAGGCGATTTCACCCAATGCCGTCATTACCAATGGAGTGAGCGAAGCGACTATCGCAGAGCTTCAGCGCCAGATGCATGACGAGATTCTGCCCAAGATCAATGATGCCCTCGCGCACTTCAATGAGGTCAGTATGCCGAAACTTGATTCCACGCTCTCGAATATCAACGGCGTGAGTAGTGATCTGAAAAATAAAATCTTCAATGACGAGGGGGTAAAGAATCTCCAGTCAACACTTGCGAATTTCCGAACCACGAGCGAAGAACTTGCCTCCTCCTCCGCCCAGATCAAGGGAGTGACCGATCAGGCCAATCTCTTTTTCAAGAAGGGGAACACCGCGATGAATTCCGTGAACGGAGCGGCGGGGGACATGAAGATATTCCTCCTGAATCTGCGTCAGCATGGCATTCTCTTCTATCGTGACACGGCTTCTCAGAATCAGATCGGCCCTGTGAAAAAATCAAACTGAGTTTTTTTTAAAACGATGGATCTTTCACTGGTTGTGCTGGCGGCTGGCATGGGAAGCCGCTATGGGGGTCTCAAGCAGTTGGAGCCGGTCGGCCCATCTGGAGAGATTCTGCTCGATTACTCTGTAGCTGATGCCCAGCGGGCGGGATTCAATAAGGTAGTCTTTGTCATCCGTCGTGAAATGCTTGATCTCTTCCGCGAGAGCGTCGGTGTGCGTTACGAAGGGAAAATCTCGGTCGAGTATGCTTTTCAGGAACTTGAACCACTGCCCGGCGGGCGGGTTGCTCCAGTAGGACGCAGCAAGCCGTGGGGAACAGGCCACGCCGTTCTCGCTGCGGCCTCGCTACTCCGTAATCCCTTTGCGGTGATCAATGCCGATGATTATTACGGAGCTTCTGGATTTGTGGAACTCGCCACCTTCCTGAGCGTTGCCACTCCGAGCGAATATGCCATGGTGGGGTATCGTCTGGAAAAAACCCTTTCCGATCATGGTACGGTCTCCCGTGGCATTTGTCGTGCGGATGGAGGGGGCTATCTGATCGACATTACGGAGCGCACAGCAATCGCTCGCACGGCCGAGGGAATTATGGCACAGGGCATTCCTCCAGTGACCCTGAGCGGCGAGGAGCCGACCTCGATGAATTTCTGGGGATTGATGCCTGATTTCCTTGAGAAGTTGGAACACCTCTTTGAGGAATTTCTGGAGGAGAGGGGAGATGATCCGAAGGCGGAATTTTATCTTCCTGCCGCCGTCAGTTCCCTGATTGGAACTCACGAAGCGACGGTGCGTCTGCTTCATTCGAGCGATCCCTGGCTCGGCCTGACCTATCCTGAGGATCGCGCTCTGGTGTCGGCCTCCCTGGCAGCGATGGTCAGGGAATAGAGAATTTTCTTACCTAGAGCTCGTCCGGGGAGAGCGGAGTGAGGATTGAAGAGGGTTTGGGGATGAAAAAGTTCAGGCATGAACAGCGTAAATGGCTGCCATGCCTGAAATCGAGTGGTTATAATTTTGTTACGAAACA
>Ga0302320_10010975_pt1 | contig 19251 bp, 16 predicted proteins | sample Bog_T0_3_FD_202130 | JGI IMG/M metagenome (GOLD analysis project Ga0302320, IMG submission 202130) | Peat permafrost microbial communities from Stordalen Mire near Abisko, Sweden - Bog_T0_3 | ecosystem: Environmental > Terrestrial > Soil > Wetlands > Peat | place: Sweden: Abisko, Stordalen Mire... | reverse complement strand
GGCGACGTCGACGATGACAGCCCCTGGCCTCATCCCAGCCACCATCTCCTCGGTGATCACGACCGGGGCTCTTCCACCGGCCACGAGGACGGCGCCGATGACGAGGTCGGCCTCAGCTATGGCCCGCTCGATGGACCCGCGGTTGGAGGCGAGGGTCATTATGCGGCCTTGATGTATCTGGTCAACCCAACGGAGCCGGGCGATGTCGCGGTCCAGAAGCAGAACCTCCGCTTCCATCCCCTGGGCGATCCAGGCGGCACTCCAGCCGACGCTGCCAGCGCCGATGACCACGACGCGCGCCGGTCGTACGCCGGGGACACCGCCGAGCAAGATGCCCCGGGTGCCGTGCGAAGCCTCGAGGAAGTGCGCACCGACCTGGGTCGCAATCCGACCCGCGACCTCGCTCATTGGTGCGAGCAACGGCAGGTCACCGTTTGCGAGCTGCACGGTCTCATAGGCGACGCCGGTTGTTTCGGACTCGAGGAGGGCCTTTGCCACGCCCGGGTAAGCAGCGAGGTGGAGGTAGGTGAACAGCACCAGGCCCGGCCGCAGGTAGGAGAGCTCGGACTCCTGGGGCTCTTTCACCTTGCAGACCACCTCAGCAGACCAGGCGGTGGCGGCGTCGACGATGGTTGCTCCCGCAGCAGCGAAGTCACCATCGCTGAGCGAGGAGCCCGTGCCGGCTCCGGTTTCGACGAGAACCTGGTGGCCGAGGGCTCGAAGCTCCCGGACACCGTCAGGGGTGAGGGCGACACGGCATTCGGCCGTCTTTACCTCCGAGGGGACACCGACGATCATGACCGCACCCCTTTGTGCTCGTAGTACCTGCTTGCTCCAGTCATCATGGTTGCCACCTCTTGTTAGCGCTCATCGCCTCGTTGTGGTGAACAAGGCAACGCTACTTGTAGGTCCCCGGACCCGTCCTCTCGGCGGTGACGTCGTTGCGCACGGTCCCAAGGCGCGCTTGTCGGCCCATTGGCCTGTGCCATCCTGGCTGTTGTGGCACTGAGCTCGGTCCATCGGAGACCGCTGTAATGAGACGGCTGAGTATCATCGCAGCGTGCCGCTGATCGGAGGTGTAGCGGCGCTTGCTGCAAAGCGCGTCGCCGTGTTCGGTGCCGGCATGGAGGGTCAGTGCTTCGCACGGCGTTTCGGCCCTGAGTTTGCCGAGCTAGTTCTCCTCGACGACCTGGCTGAGGACCGCTCCATTTCCGGTGCCACGAAGCGCCAACGGGCAGTTGAGCGCGTCGGGCTCGAGGTTCAGCCCCCTTCGGTCTTAGAAGAGCGGGGTTTCGACTACGTCGTGCACTCTCCGGGAGTCTCCCGTTTCGACGAGCGCCTATCGAGCGCGAAGCGCCTCGGTGCCATCGTGACGACACCTACAGCGCTGTTCATGGAGGACTTCTCTGACCGGCGCATCGTGGCGGTCACCGGTTCCAAGGGCAAGACGACGACGGCGATGCTCACCACGGCAGCCCTTGGTGCTTATGGGCTGGATGTCACCTTCGGTGGCAACGTCGGCCGTGCCGTCACCGAGTGGTACGACGACGACGACCACGACGTGTTCGTCGTCGAGCTATCTAGCTATCAGACAGCTGAGGTGACGAGCTCTCCGAGCATTGGCGTGCTCACGCTGCTCGCCCCGGATCACCTGGACTGGCACCGTGGTCTCGAGACCTACTACGAGGACAAGCTGCGGCTGTTCTCGCTCCGCCCCGGGCTTCCTCTCGCCGTCAACGGGTGCTGCGAGGAAGCAGTCGCTCGCAGCTCGCGGCTAAGCGGCCGGGTGCTTTATGGACGGGGTGGCCCCGTGCATCTCCAAGAAAGCGCTGTGGTTGCCTCCGACCTCGGCCCGCTCGACCTCGAGGCTTTCCAGCTGCTTGGCGAGCACAATTTGGTGAACGCCTGTGGCGCGGTCACAGCCGCCATGCTTCTTACCGGCGAGCTGCCCGACAAGAAATGGCTCGAGACGGCCCTATGTTCGGTCAGCGCTGCGCGCTCGAGGCTCGAGCCCGTCGGGGTCCTAGGAGGTGTCAGCTACATCGACGATGCGCTGGCGAGCAACCCCGAAGGGACCCTTGCCGCATTGAAGGTCTTCTCCGGCACGCAAGTGGCGCTCATCGTCGGGGGCCACGACAGGGGCGTTGACTTCACCCCGCTCGCCGAGGCCATACAGGCGTGCTCACCCCAGCCGGTCGTATTCCTCCTCGACGAGGTGGGCGACGCCATAGCCGCCGCTCTCGATCAGATATCGGCGAGTGCGCCGCGCCAGCGCGTGTCCTCGCTCGAGGCGGCCGTCGAGATCGCCTCGTCTATCCAAGGGATCGCCGTCGTGCTGTTCTCACCAGCGGCACCGACTCCAAGTGAGCAAGGTAGCTACCTCGATCGCGGTCGACGTTTCCGCCAAGCTGCCGGGCTTTGTCCTGACGATCTCCAAGGATCAAGTGACACCATCCATCTGCGGCCCGATGCGGGGCGCAGATGAGGGCGCCAGAGCTGGCCAAGGTGGAGGAATTCCGGATCGTCGACTTCGACTTCGATCCCGGGGAGAACGTCGCCCATTTCGACTACGCCTTCGACGATAGCCACGAGTTTCGTGAGACCGTGGAGTTTGGCGGGCCCTCGCTCAAGACGACCTCGCCCGGTTTCGAGCGAGCCCTGCGCCTCGTGCATCTCGCGGCCGGGGTGAGCTATTTCAAGGCGGCCGCTCCGAGCCACATCGTCGTCGAGACCGGATCGTTGAGCCTTGCCGAGGAAGGTCTCGTGCACGACCTTTACGACAAGGGGTTGCGCGAGTTCGCGGTGGCCAACGACCTGGCCGTGCCGATCCAGTTCACCCTCGAGGTGAAAGACGTTCCCCGGGCGGTGCGGCCCGCCAGCTACGACGGGCCCGGTCATCTGCCAGCCGGGGAGGCCGACTCGCCTCCGCGCGGGATCGCCGTGCCCATCGGCGGTGGCAAGGACTCGATCGTGCTCGTCGACGCACTTAAGTCAACGTGCCCGCAAGGTGTGCCGGTCAGTCTCGTCGCGGTCAACAAGAACCCAGCCATGGAGCGAATCGCGGACGTGGCCGGGCTGCCCCTTGTTTCGATCAAGCGGACGATCTCGCCCAATTTGCTCCGGCTCAACTCGGCCGGCGCCCTCAACGGCCACGTGCCGATAACGGCCATCGTGTCGCTCATCGCGGTGGCTGCGGGTTACATCTACGGTTACGACACCACGCTCATGGCATTGGAGCGCTCGGCCGACGAGGTCACCGCATTGGTCGGCGAAGTGCCAGTGAACCACCAGTGGTCAAAGAGCACTGAGTGCGAGCTGGAGCTTCGCCACGTTCTCCGCGAGTCGGTGGCGGGCTCGATCGAATACAGCTCCGGCCTGCGCTCATGCGGCGAGCTCGAGATCGCCAGGTGGTTCGCGGGCCTACCCGCCTACCATGCGGGTTTTCGTAGCTGCAACCGGGCTTACCGCCCCGGGCCTTTGTACGACACCTGGTGTGGAAACTGCCCCAAGTGCCGGTTCGTGTTCTTGGTGTTGGCGCCATTTCTCGAGCGCGACCGTCTCGTGGCGATCTTCGGCCTCGACCTCCTCGATGACCCCGAGCAGGTCGAGGGCTTCTGGGACCTTTGCGCAACCGGGCGCAAGCCCTATGAGTGTGTCGGCGAACAGCGCGAGTCACTGCTCGCTCTGCTCTTGTTGGCCGAGGATCCCAACTGGGCTGAAAGCGCCGTTGTGGTGGCGCTGCGGTCCGAGATCGAGGCATTAAGGGGTCTTGTCGCGATCGATCTCGAAAGCGGCGTCCCGGTCATCGAGAGCTCATCGACGACGCGCGAGCGGGTGCTAAGGCTCGTCACCCAAGCCGTCTCGCGCAATCGTGGGGCTTCGAGTTGACCCAGTCGCGCCGCGTGGATGACGGCGCAGGCGCCGGGCGCGTATAAGCAAAGCGACCGGGCGGTCAGACTCGCACCGCGCCCGTCCGATAGCCTAAGAGCGGTGCTCCGATGATCCTCGACTCCCTCGAGTCGCCAGCCGACATAAAGGCGCTCTCGCTCGCTGAGTGCAATCAGCTCGCCGAAGAGATGCGCGAGTTCATCGTGACGACCGTGTCGCGCACCGGAGGCCATCTCGGCTCCAACCTCGGCGTCGTCGAGCTCACCCTGGCGCTTCACCGCGTCTTTGATTCGCCCAAGGACATCTTCCTTTTCGATACCGGTCACCAGGCCTACATCCACAAGCTCGTGACGGGCCGGCGGGAGGACTTCGCGGAGCTCAAGCAAGAGGGTGGTCTTTCCGGCTACCCGTCTCGGGCCGAGTCGCCCCACGACTGGATCGAGAACTCACACGCCTCGACGGCCCTCAGCTATGCGCACGGCATCGCCACGGCTCTGCGTCTCCAGAAAAACGGCGACCCCGAGAACGGCGGTCGTTTCGTGGTGGTCGTCGTAGGCGATGGCGCCCTGACTGGCGGCATGGCCTACGAGGCGCTCAACAATCTCGGTCACTCAGGGGCCCGGGTGTTGATCGTGCTCAACGACAACGGGCGCAGCTACGCCCCGACGGTGTCGAAGCTGTCGGTGTCTTTGACCCAGCTGAGGCTCGACCCGCGCTATCTGCAGGTTCGTGAGCGGGTGCGCCACCTGGTCGAGGACCTTCCCGGCGGGGTTTCTTCGCTCGCTTTCACCTCGTTCCACGGCTTGAGCGCCGCGGTACGCGAGGTTGTCGAGCCGCGAATGTTTTTCGAGGCCATCGGGATCCGCTACACCGGACCCATCGACGGCCATGACGTCAGTGCCCTCGAGCAGTCCTTGCGCCGGGCGTCGAGCTGGAACGGCCCGATCGTCCTCCACGTCGTCACGAGAAAGGGCAAGGGCTACGCGCCGGCAGAGGCCGACGACATCGCTTGCCTGCACGACATGGCTGCCCCGCCGCAGCCGGCACCTACGGTCCGCCCCGGGTCGCGCGCCCAGCTGAAGCCGGGCTCACAGGTGACCGCTTCCACTGACGACGGCGGCCTGCCCGGTCCCCTCGACGCAGGCGAGAGTTACGCAGAGGTCTTCTCCTCGGCCCTTGTCGATCTCGCAGCAGGCGATGAGCGCATCGTCGCCATCACTGCCGCCATGCCCGGGCCGACCGGCCTGCTCGCCTTCCAAGACCATTACCCGGAGCGCTTTGTCGACGTCGGCATCGCTGAGCAACACGCCATGACCGCCGCGGCCGGCATGGCGATGAGCGGGCTGCGACCCGTCGTCGCCATCTATTCGACCTTCCTTGCCCGCTGCGTAGACCAGTGGAACCTCGATGTGGGCCTGCACAATCTGCCGGTTGTTATCTGTGCTGGGCGGGCCGGGGTGACCGGCGATGACGGGCCCAGCCACCACGGCATCTACGACCTCGTGCAGGCGCTCCAGATACCCAACTGCGCGATCTTCTGCCCGTCCGAGACGGCCGAGCTCGCCCCCATGTTGGCCGAGGCGCTCAAGCTCCCCGGGCCTTCTTTGCTCCGCTACCCGAAAACGCCCTCGGTCGGCCCTCTCGGCGCGCCGGGAACAGGTCTCAATTCGCGTCGGCTTCGGACTGGGACCGGAGAAGTCGTGCTCGTCGGCATCGGCAAGATGAGCCGAGCCATGCTGGCGGCCGCCGAAGAGCTCTCAAACGACGGCATAGAAGCCGACGTCTTCGATGCCCGTGTCGTGCGCCCTGCCGACCCTGCACTGCTCGATGCCATGGCCCGTGCGAGGCTTGTGGTGACGGCCGAGGACGGCCTCGCCCATGGCGGCGCCGGCTCGTACCTGCTGGGTGAGGCCGACCGCTACGCCGACCTCTCCGCACTCGCAGGGCCGCGCCAGCTCGTGCTCGGCGTCCCGACCAAGTACTACGAGCACGCCAAGCCAGACGTCATCCTCGCTGCGCTCGGCCTCGATGGCCCCGGGATCGCAGACGCCACGCGACGGGCACTGGCTCGCTGCCGGCGCGTGGAGCGGGCGCAACAGGCCCTCCAGCACGAGGACCTCACCGGGTCGCGCCAGCGCCCCACTCAGAACAGCTGAGCGGCCTGGTCATCACTGCCGGAAAGCTTTTCTGCGTTCGGCCCGACCGGCTCTAGGAGCTCGGGGCCGTCCTCTCGGGCGTTGTTTACCTTGGCCGAGACACAGAAGGCCTCGAGTGCCCCTTTAGGGGCGGGCCGGGTCAGCCTTTGAAGCTCGTCTTTCTCGAGCGGCTCGCCAGCCAACCACTTGTCGATGTCGGGCTCAGCGATTAGCACCGGCATGCGGTCGTGTACGGGCCGGACGAGGTCGTTGGCCTCGGTCGTGAGGATCGTGCAGGTAAAAAGCGGCATCGCCGACTCGTCGTCGCGGGGCCGCCAGCGCTCCCACAAGCCGCCCAGCAATAGCAGGCAGCTTCCCGGGGCCTTGAAGCACCAGGGTTGCTTGGCTCGGGAGGGGTCCCCTTTTGCCGCCGGGGCCCATTCGTAAAAGGCATCAGCGGGGATGACACAGCGCTGCTTTGCGACCGCGCCCTTGAACATGGGTTTGTCCATGAGCGTCTCCGCCTTGGCGTTAAAGGCCCGTGTCCCAATAGACGGGTCCTTCGCCCACCACGGGACGAGGCCCCACCGGTAAAGAGAAAGGCGTCTTCTTCCCGCGTCCAGATGGGGTTCGGTCACTGCCGCCACGTCTGTCTGGGGGGCAATGTTCCAGCGTGAGCGCGCCGTGTCCGGAGCTAAGTCGATCTCGTCGAGCTCGAGCAGGCGGGCGATCTCGTCGATCGGGCGGCTGGCGACAAAACGACCACACATCGGCCCGGACGCTAACGGCCCTAGTGGTGCGAGTGTTCCGGGGTGAGAGCCCGGTCAGTTGACCGCGTGGAAGACGGGATCCACAGCGCAGGCCTCCGCGACGTCTTCGGCGCACGGCTCGCATTCCATCTCCAAGGTGGTGTGGGCCACGTTGAAGCGCTTGGAGACCGAGGCTTTCACCCGCTCGCCGACTACCTGGGCTTGTTCCAAGCTTGGATGGCCGTCGAGCACGACATGGGCCGACAGCGCCCTGACTTCGCTCGACAGGCTCCAGCAGTGGAGGTCGTGCACGGCCGTGACTCCGTCTGTGTCCGAGATCGCCGCAGCGAGGGCGGCGACGTCGAGGTCGGCCGGGGTGCCTTCCAAGAGCACCTCGAGGCTGGCGCGCACGAGCCGCCATGCCTTGGCTCCGATGAGCAGCGTTATGAGCAGAGCCACCACCGGGTCGATGGCCTCGAAGCGTCCCGCCACGATGATCACCGTGCCGGCCACGATCACCCCGAGGGCGGCCGCGGCGTCCCCGGTGAAGTGCAGGGCGACAGCCCGCAAATTGAGATCGCGACTTTGCTCGCGAAGCACCAGCGCCACTGCCCCGTTGCCCACAAGGCCGGCGCAGGCGAAGACGACGACGAGGACGCCGTGCACGTGAGCCGGCTCTGCCAGGCGCCAGGCGGCGAGAGCGACGACGCCGAGACCTACGACCACGATCGCCGTCGCGTTGGCGAGTGCCGCCAAGATGGCGGCCCTGTGCATCCCGAACGAGCGGGCCGCGGTGGGCGGCCTTAAGGCGAGCCTTGTGGCCAACAGGGCGAGGCCCAGGGCCGCGCCGTCCGCAAGGTCGTGACCGGCGGTCGCCATGAGGCCGGTCGAGTGGGCAAGCACGCCGCCGGTCGCTTCTGCAGCGACGAGGAACAGGTCGATGAGAAGTGCCAGAACGAGCCGGCGCGACCGCGTCATAGGCGCCTCAGGTGGAAAGCCCCTCGGCGATGAGCTGGCGGACGAGGGGCAGGTCGGCCGGATGGGTGAGCCCGATGCAGCGGCTGGCGGCCTCAACGACGCGGATACGTGCCCGCCCCGTGGCGACGGCCACGCCGACGACGTCGGGGAGGAGCAGCTCGGGCGGCTTGCCCTCCTCGTGGGGGGCGGCCTTTGGGTCGAAAAGGTCGAGGGCGTCGTCGAGCTCGTCGAGCATTGCCTCGGAGAAGCCCCACAGGTTCATGCTCACCGGCTCCTCACCGGTTAGTGGTCGCGCTTGGCCTGCGCCCTCACCTTGAAGCGGGGCGCCCTCGAAACCACCATCGTCAAGGCGTTGCACCTTGTGTTCGACGATGCGGCTCAAATAGCCGTCGCTGCCGACCTCGCACAATCCGCGGGTGACGGTCTCGTCTGTGATGACCGTGTCCTTCAAGTGGTAGCCAACGAGCACGTGCTCGCCCTGGGCACCGTTTCGCAGCTGCTCAGCGAGTGTCTCGATCGCCTGCTTGCCGTAGAGGTCATCCGCGTTGGCGACGCCGAAGGGCCCGTCGATGAACGGGCGAGCCGACTCGACCGCCTGCGCCGTGCCCGCGATCGCGCCTTGGATAACGGGCTCTACCGAAAGTTCGCGAGGCCAAAAGTGGCCGATATGGTCGAGAAGCTCGCTTTGGATCTCCTCGCGGACGATAAGGATGACGCCGTCAAACCCGGCGTTAAGAGCGTCGCGGACGCTGTAGTCCATGATCGCTTCGCCCCCGGGCCCCACAGGGACTAGCTGTTTAAGGCCACCAAAGCGCCGGCCGTGACCCGCTGCGAGAACGATGAGATGCATGACCGAAGCCTACGACCTCCTAACATCGTTGTGGCACATCTTGCCAGGCAAGGGGCCAAAACCGAGAGGAGGCCGGTCGGTGGACAACAACACGGTTGGAACAGAGCCGCCGTCATTCGTTGCCTCGGCGGTCAGTGTCGAGATCTCCACGAGCTTGCCGGGCGGACCGATAGACGACGCCGAGCGTGCCCGGCGCAAGGAAGCGCTTGAGGAGCTCCTCGAGCTCATGCGCCCGGCGGTTCAGGCCGATGGCGGCGATCTCGCCGTCGTCGACGTCGACTATGACACCGGGGTCGTTGAGGTGCAGCTGCAGGGCGCCTGCGGTTCGTGCGCCATCTCGGCTGTCACCTTGCAAGGAGGCGTCGAGCGCCTCTTGAAAGAGCGCCTTGCCTGGGTGAGCGAAGTCAGCGGCGGGGTCGACGAGTCAGTTGACCCCTTCGAGAGCGCGGCCATGGGCCGTGGAGGCTACGTACCGCGTTATTGAGCCTCATCCTGCGGCGCGGGTCTCGAGTGACCGCCTCCGGCGTGCTACATCGCTAACCGCCGGGTTCTGCCAACCGGCGTCGGCCGCGTTGAGCGTGATCCCGGGCGGGACGATTTCGTCGAGACGGTCGAGGGTGGCGTCATCGAGGGTGACCTCGGCGGACGAGATCAAGTCCTGCAGCTGGTCCATGGTGCGGGGGCCGATTATGGCCGCCGTCACGCCAGGATGGCTCACCACGAACGCCAGCGCCATGTGCCGAAGGCTCACGCCCGCTTCAAAGGCGACGGCCTCCAGCTGATCGACGAGGTTGAGCTTTTCCTGGTTGGCCGGCAGGCTCGGGTCGAAACGCTGAGGTATGCGCGACGCCCGGCCCGAGCTCATGTCGATCTCCTGGCCGTGGCGGTACTTGCCCGTGAGCCAACCGCCGGCGAGGGGGCTCCAGGCGATCACGCCCATGCCGTAGCGCTCGCAGACGGGGAGCACGCCCGACTCGATCCCGCGGGCGAACAGCGAGTAGGGGGGCTGCTCACAGCGGAAGCGCTCCAGGCCGCGTCTTTCGGCCGCCCAATGGGCCTCGACGATCAGCTCGGGCGGGAACGTCGAGCAACCGATGGCGCGCACCTTGCCCTCGTGCACGAGGTCGGTCAGTACTGACAGGGTCTCTTCGATGTCGGTAGCCGGGTCAGGCCGGTGGATCTGGTATAGGTCGATCCAGTCGGTACCGAGGCGCCGCAAGCTCTGCTCGACCTCGTAGGCGATCCAACGCCTGGAGTTGCCCGAGCGGTTGTGACCCGGGCCCATTTCCCCGTGGACCTTGGTCGCGAGCACGACCTCTTCGCGCCGTTGCTTTAGGGCCTTGCCGACGATCTCCTCGGACTCGCCTTGGGAGTAGACGTCGGCTGTGTCGATGAAATTGATTCCGGCGTCGAGGGCGGCGTGAACGATTCGCACCCCGTCGTCGTGGTCCGGGTTGCCCCACCCACCGAGCATCATGGCGCCGAGGCAGTAGGTGCTGACCTCGATGCCGGTTCCTCCAAGTGTCCTGTAGCGCATGACCGCCAAGCTAGAGCCTCGAGGGGCGGCTGTGGTCACGTGCGAATAAGTTGCACCTCGTAGTAGTCCTCGGTGCCCGTTACCTCAAAGCCACAACTGCGATACAGCCCGAGGGCGCTGTCGTTCATGGTCGACACCTCGAGGCCAACCCGGCTGACGCCTTCGAAAACGAGCTGGCGGGCGATGCCGGACAGCACCTGGCGACCGATCCCACGGCCCCGGTATGGGGCGGTGACGGCGAAACCGTAGATGTCGGCGCTGTCCTCGTCGCGCTCTTGGCGGATCGTTCCGACCAGATTCTCGCCGAGCTCAATGACAAAGGTCCCTGGATATGACTTTGCGAGCTCCTCGATCTCGTCTAAGTCAAGCTGCGGGGCGGGCAGGTCGAAGGCCTCTGTGAGACAGGAGACGATGAAGGCCGCGTCAAACAGCTCTGCGGGGCGAACCCTCACGAGCGGGTCTGGGACATAGGCGGCCGGGTCATTGCCCAGCACCATGCGGTGCTCGGAGTGCTCGATAGTTCCTCCGACCGAGCGGGCGAAGGCCGCCCCGGCCTCATAGAGCCTGTCGACAACCATAAGAACGTTTGACGCCCCCTTGCCGGCCGCCTCGGCGATGGCGGTCTCGAACAACCGAGAGAAGATCCCCTGGCGTCGCCAGGATGGATGGACCATTCCGCATATCTCGATCTGGTCAGAGCGAAAGCCGTACAAGCCGAGGAAACCGACCAGGCCGTCCGGGCCGATCCACAGAAAGTCGTTCACCTTGTCGGCTGGTCGCGTCTTGATCGTGCGCCACTCGAGCTTGAGGCGCCCCCCGTCTATAGCGACGCAGGCGGCCGCCAGTTCCTCGATCCCGGCAATGTCGTCTGGAGCAAGGCCCGCCATGGCCTTGAGGTGCCCTGGGGGTTGCCCTTTCTCGTCATTTCGCTGAGCCATCGGCGTGAGGCTAATGGCTCTTCGACAACACCGGCAGTTGTCGGGCGCCTCGGCGACTGCCGCTCAGTGGACCGTGCCCAGTTGCACTGCCTTGACGATGAGGAGCAGGACAGCGGCGACGAGGTAGATGCGAAGGGTCCACATGGCAAAGGTGCGGCCGCGCGACCAAGCGGGCCTCTCTAAGAGTGCGAGTTGCGGCATGCGCCAGGTTTCGCGGCGAACTGCGTGCCTAGGTGCCTCGGCGGCGAGGCGGCGGGCTGTCGACAGGCGTTTTCCGCGTTGGCTCGGCAGGGCCGACCACACCCCTAAGGCGACGAACAAGGCCACGATGACAAGGCCTAGGACGAGGGCGAGCGAGGTGACGTTGAGGTTAGGGAAGACGGTCGTCGCCATGAGGATCAAAGACAGCGCCAGCAAGACCGCGACGATGAAGCCGGCGAGCACGTTGAGCCAGGGCCGGTTCACCCATGGCCCGAGCACCTCTTTGTCGTTGCACAACAAGAGCAAGAACACCGTCGCGCTCGGTAGAAGGACCCCGGCAAGGGCCTGTACCGAAGTCGTGATCAGGCCGAGCGGCGCACGGGGGATGAGGACGATGCCGGCGGCGAGGAAGACCTGAGCGCTGAAAAGAATGTAGAACTGCTTGGCGTCCGCGAAGCTGCGGTGTAGCGAGTGGCGGAGACCGAACACGTCGCCGAAGGCGTACGAGGTCGACAGAGTTACCGCGGCGGCGCCGATTATCGAGGCATTGAGCAAGACGAGAGCGAAAAGCGGCCCGGTGCCGTGTCCGACGAAATGATCGAGGCCACGGGCGACCTGCTCGGCATTGACGAAATGGCCGGCAATGTCGGTGCCCTTGAAAGCAAAGGCGGCAGTGATGATAAGGGCAGTCGCCGCTACGACTACGACCACCGAACCTATGACGGTGTCTGCCCGCTCGTAGTTGATCCACCGCGGCGTGATCCGCTTGTCGACGATGTTGGACTGCTGGAAGAACAGCTGCCATGGAGCGACGGTTGTGCCGACGATGGCGATGATCAACAACACCGCCGTCGAGCTCATTCCGCCCTTGGCCCCGGGGACCACGAACCCGTGCAGGACAGGGCCAGCGTGGGGATGGACGAGAATAACGAGGGGGATGGCGAGAAAGTTCACCCCCACGAAGATGAACATGAAGCGTTCCCAGCGGCGGAAACTCCCGGTGGCTGTTATGGCGACGAGCCCGACGGCGGCAATTGGCACGGAAAAGTAGGGGGAGATGCCGAAATAGCCGAGGGCGAGGCCGACCCCGATGAACTCGGTGACGATGGTGAGGAAGTTCAAGAGGAACAGGTCGCCGACCGAGAAGGCTCCCCAGAACTTCCCGAACCGCTCGTTGATGAGCCGGGCGTGGCCGACGCCGGTCACCGCCCCGAGCCGCACGACCATCTCTTGGTTGACTATCAGTACGGGGATCAAAAGGGGCAGAGTCCAAAGCAGCGATGTCCCGAAGTTCTGACCCGCCTGGGCGTAGGTGGACACACCCCCGGCGTCGTTGTCGCCCACCATGACGATGAGGCCCGGGCCGATGATCGCGAGCAGGGTGAGGAGCTTTTTCCCCCAGGAGCGCCGCGCGGCGAGATCGTGCTCGCGGATAGTGCCGAAGGCACCTTGGATATCACCCACGTGCGCGCTGTCTAAGACCGCGCTCGGCGCGGCAGTCTCAACCGGGGGCGCGTGCTCGTTGCCGGGGGCTTGCCCCTTTGGCTCCTCGTCGTCGCCTGGAATCAGGTTTTCGACCATGGTGACCTCTCGCGCCGTCATTGGCGTAGCGGGTGTGCGTGGGCATGGCTTGTTGCGCACGTACACCAGAGGTCACTCGGGCCTCAGCGGGCCAGCAGCTCCTCTTCGATAGCGCGCGCGTGAAGTTGGCCGGGTAACCAGCCGTCGGTACTCAGGGGTGCTCCGTTTCCTGACCCATCGTCAGCCTGCCTTTGAACGAGTGACGCCGGCGGGCACCGGCTCAGCCCGGCCAGGCCGGGGTGCACTCCGTTCACCATTTTTGGAGAAGGCGTGGCTGCTTGCGGCCACAATCGTAGTCAATCGAGAGTGCCAGAGGCATCCGCGCGGAGATAGAGGGCGTACCTGGCTTTAGCTGCACTACTCGTCGGCGGTGGTCATCCCGAAGTCGCGCCGCCATCCGGTCGGCAAGAGAAGCTCCAAGACGTCGTCGACGGTGACGACGCCGATCATCTGGTGGTCGTCATCGACGACCGGTGCCGCGGAAAGGTTGAAGTCCGACATCCTCCGTACGATGGCATGCAGGTCCGCGTCTGGCCTCACTGCCGGTGGATCGAGGTCGGCGACCTCGCCGACACGGGCGGCCGAAGGGCTTTTCAAAAGCCGGACGACAGAGGCCGTGCCCGTGAGTCGACCCTCCTCGTCGGTGGTGTAGATGACCCCGAGAGCCTCGGGCGCGACTGGGCTGCGCCGTATCTCCTCGAGTACCTCGGAGACGAGCGTGTCGCCGCGCAGCGATAGGAACTCCGGGCTCATGAGGCCACCGGCGGTCTCGGGGTTGTAGCTGAGAAGAGCCTTGACCTTGGCCTGGTCTGGCTGGGGAAGCGCCTCGAGGACCGAGAGCCGCCGCTCTTGATCGAGGTCTGCGATCAGGTCGGCGGCGTCGTCCGGGGCCATCGTCGCGAGGAGGCGACCCGCCTCTTTGTCCGAGCGGGCGCTCAAGAATTCGAGCTGGTGCTCCATGTCGAGCTCTTCGAAGACGTCAGCTTCGAGCTCGAGGTCCTGGCCCACGGCGTTGATGATTTCCTCGCCCTCCTCGTGTGAGGCTGCTTCAACGAGGTCGGCTATCTGGGCCGGGTGGAGCCGGGCGAGCTTGCGGTACGGGATGCGCAAGCCACTCGAGGGCACGTGGGCGACGAAGGGCTGGATGCTCTCCCAGTCGACTATGGCCTTCGCCCCGATGCGCTGGGCGAGCAGGCGCGGCAGCAGCCTGCGCAGCACCGGCCGACCGGTCGGGTCGACGCCGATCACCTCCAAGGAGCCGTCGACGAGGGCCAGCTCGATCTCGTTCGCGCGGATTAGGCGGGCCCCGACGATGTTGATGAGGTGGCGTGCTGCGAGATCCTTGGCAAGGAGAAGCTCGCCAGGTCGACGCTCGAATCGGGCGAGGTTGAGCGTCTCGCCCTGAAGCTGGACACATCCGGGGCGGACGGTCCCGACGAGGGCCACGGGCACGAAGAGCTCGCGGCGCCCGATTGTCGCGACCATTCCGGTGACGGGTGGATGCGCTTGCTCGCCGGGCCGCGCGATCACGTCCTCGACACGACCGATTTTTTCGCCGTCGCTGCCGAGCAACGGACTGCGGACGATTCCGGATAAGTGGATGATGTCGGTTGCCATCAGATCAGGCCCAGGGCGATCGGCACGCGGCGATCGGCACGCACCCATAGTAGTGAAGTCTTCGCCGGGCTGGGAAGGCCTCGCGAGCCCAATCCGGCCGCAGTCCCCCAAGGCGCCCAACGCCCTTGCTTATCGTGGCCCTGCAGGAAAGGCTGTACCGCTATGTCCGAGCCAAGCCGGCGCCGATTGAGGATCGCCTTCCTCGTCTACAGGGGCAACCCGCGCTGTGGCGGCCAGGGTGTCTATACCCGCCATTTGACCCGTGAGCTCGTCGAGCTCGGCCATGAGGTGACGGTATTCTCCGGGCCCCCCTATCCTGAGCTCGAGGACACCGTCGAGCTCGTCAAGGTCCCGAGTCTGGACCTTTACCGAGAACCTGACCCTTTTCGAGTGCCCCACCTGCGCGAGTTCACCTCGGCGACCGACGTCCTCGAATTCGCCCTCATGCGCACCGGCGGATTTCCCGAACCGCTTACTTTCAGCTTGAGGGCCCGCCGACTGTTGGCGGGGCGTCGCGGTGACTTCGACCTCGTCCACGATGACCAGAGTCTCGGCCGAGGCATCTCGGCCATGATGAGAGACGGCTGGCCCGTGCTGGCCACGATCCACCACCCGATCACGGTCGATCGGGCGCTCGACCTGGCAAATGCCGAGGGGTGGCAGCGCCGAGTGAGCCTTAGGCGCTGGTATGGCTTTGTCGGGATGCAGGCTCGCGTCGCTAGGCAGGTCCCTCGCGTCGTGACGGTCTCAGAGTCGTCGCGCCGAGACATCGCCGAGCAGCTCGGTGTGAAGCTGGACCGCATCGCCGTCGTCCCGGTCGGCGTCGACAGCTCGGTTTTCCGACCGATGCCGGCAGTGGCGCGTGTGCCTGGCCGGATCATGACGACCGCCAGCTCCGATGTGCCCATGAAGGGGCTAGTTCCCCTTCTCGAGGCGCTTGCCAAGGTCCGCACCGAGCGAGCGGACGCCCATCTCGTCGTGGTCGGTCGTCTGCGGGAGGGGAGCACGGTCCCCGCCGTCTTGGATCGGCTCGGGCTCAGCGGGGTCGTCCGCTTCGTCTCGGGAGTCAGCGACCAGGAGATCGTCGACCTCTACGCCACGGCCGAGCTTGCCGTCGTGCCATCTCTCTACGAAGGCTTCTCGCTCCCGGCCATCGAGGCAATGGCGTGCGGCGTGCCCCTGATCGCCACTACCGGTGGCGCCCTACCAGAGGTCGCCGGACCGAGCGGGACCTCCGCGCTCCTCGTGGCGCCGGGTGACCCAGGCGCGCTTTGCCAAGCCATCACAAGGCTGCTTTCGGACGAGTCGTTGCGCCTCTTTCTCGGCCAAGCAGGCCGTCAACGCGTGGTGGAGAGATTCACTTGGGCGGTGACTGCCCGGGGCACCGCCCAGCAGTACTGCGAGCTTCTCGCGTGTTGACCGTCGACTTCGCTCGTCTCGGCCTCGAGCCTGGGATGAGCGTGCTCGACCTCGGTTGTGGCGCCGGGCGGCATGCCTTTGAGTGCCTACGGCGTGGGGCGACCGTCGTGGCCCTTGACTTTGACCCCGCTGAGCTGAGGGCAGTGACGGGCCTCATGGCCGCCATGGCCGAGGCGGGGGAGGTGCCAGAGAGGGGAGTTGGAGCGGCAGTGAGAGGAGACGCGATGAGGCTCCCTTTCCCTGACGGGGTTTTCGACAAGATCATCTGCGCGGAGGTGCTCGAGCACCTTGAAGACGACTCGGCGGCAATGGCCGAGCTCGCCCGGGTGCTTAAGCCTGGCGGACTGCTGGCCGTGAGCGTGCCTCGCTACGGGCCCGAGCTCGTCAACTGGGCATTGTCCGAGCGCTATCACACCGTGGCCGGGGGCCATGTGCGCATCTACCGACGCAACCAGCTGTTCGCCCGCCTGAAGGCCGCGGGGCTCACGCCCGTGGCTACGCACCACGCCCACGCCTTGCACAGCCCCTACTGGTGGCTGCGATGCCTAGTTGGGGTGGAGAACGACAGCTGCCTCGCCGTGCGTAGCTATCACCGGGTCCTCGTCTGGGACATAACGACCCATAGCGCCGTGACGAGGATCCCCGAGCGGCTCTTGAATCCGGTGCTCGGCAAGAGTCTCGTTGCCTACTTGCGTCACACCGAAAGGTGAGGTTGGGAAAGCGCCTTTGCGCCGACCTAGTCAGCGAAACCGTCGAGTCGATCCGCGTCGTCCAGCTCGACGACGGCATGATCCCGTGGTTCGCCGGTGGCCACGCGGATCCCTGGAACCACACAGAGGCGGCGATGGCGCTCGGCGTTGGGGGCGCGCTCTGTGAGGCCGAGCGCGCTTTTGCATGGCTGGCGGCGACTCAGCGAAGCGATGGCGCCTGGCACACCTACTACCTCGATGACAAAGAGGTCGAAGAGCCACGGCTCGACACCAACGTCTGCGCCTACGTGGCGACAGGCGCGTGGCACCACTTCCTCTTGACAGCCGACCTCGGGTTCTTAGAAGGGCTCTGGCCCGTGATCGAGCGGGCGGTCGAGTTCGTCCTCGCCTGGCAACAACCCGGGGGCGAGCTCGTGTGGTCTGTCGACCCGGACGGCACGCCCGGGCGTTACGGCCTTTTGGCGGGCTCCTCCTCGGCCTATTTCAGCCTGCGCTGTGCTCTCGCCTGTGCTCTCGAGCTCGGCCACGAGCGCCCGGACTGGGACCTTCGCGCCGCCGCCCTGCGCCGGGCGATCGCGCACGGTTCGGAGGGTTTCGCCAGAAAGGACGAGTTCGCCATGGACTGGTACTACCCGGTGCTTGTCGGTGCGCTCGATCACGCCACTGCCGTGGCGCGCATCGACGAGGGTTGGTCGAAGTTCGTCATCGAGGGGCAGGGTGTGCGATGCGTCTCGGACAAAGAATGGGTGACCGCCGCCGAAACGGCCGAATGCGCCATGGCGCTCGTTTCCATTGGGCGTCGGGAGCAGGCATCGGCCCTTTTGGAGTGGGCGGGGCGGCACCGTTGCCCTGACGGCTCGTATTTGACCGGCCTCGTCTACCCGGATCAGTCGAGCTTCCCGATTGGGGAGCGGTCCACCTACACCGCGGCTGCCATGGTGCTGGCCGAGGACGCCTTGTCGGAGCTGACCCCGGCCGCTCAGCTCTTCGTTGGCGGCTCGCTTCCCCGGGGGCGTCATCTGGCGCCCTGTGGACCCCTTAGCCGCCTCAGCACGCGCAGGCTCCCCACGCCGGCCGCGAGCTCCTCGACGAACTCGCCGGAGCTGAGAGCGCGCCTGTAGACCTCGAAAGGTGGCCGTCCGCCGTCGTTCGGATCGGGGAACACGTCGTGGATCGCGAGCCAGCCGCCCACGGTCACGCGCGGTGACCAGCCTTGGTAGTCGGCCCAGGCAGGTCCTTCGCCATGGCCCCCGTCGATGAAGACGAGGCCCGCGTTTATCTGCGACCGGTTGGCGATGGCAGCCGAGTCACCGACCACGGCGACTATCAGGTCCTCGGCGCCGGCGGACTCGACTGCTTTGCGCCAGGAGAACAAAGTGTCGAGGCGGCCCGTTTCAAAGTCGACGAGCGTTTCGTCGTGATATTCCCATCCGGCCTGGTTCTCCTCCGAGCCGTGATGGTGGTCGATGCTGAACACGAGGGCGGCCGGCGCCCCGGTGCTGATGGCGTCGGCCACACCGGAGGCCAGGTAGAGGCTGGAGCGCCCGCAATAGGCTCCGATCTCGACCAGCGATTGGTGTCCGGCGATAGTGGCGCGCCGGGCGAGTGTCGCGAGCGCTCGCCCTTCGTCGTCGGGCATGAAACCCTTGGTCTTTCGAGCCGCTGACAACAAGCGGCTCGATCTCGACGGCGTGTTCAACTGCGCCCGCAGCCCAACTCGGTGCCAAAAGGTGCCATTGCCGACCCCGGTCTCAGCTCGTAGCGAGCGAGACGAGAGAGTAGATGCCGAAGCCCAATAGGGCCAGACCCGAGAGACGCCGGACGACTCCGAGGGGTACAAAGCGTGTGATCGTGTGCCCGGCAAGCACGCCTGCCATCGACACGAGAGCAAAACCTAAGGCCGCTCCGGTGAACACCGCCGTCTGGTCGCGGTAGTGGGCCGACAGGTTGGCTATCAGCACCTGGGTGATGTCACCGAACTCTGCCAGTGCCACAATCCCGAAAGTGATGGCGGTAACGCGCCAAAAGCTGACTGCACCTTCGAGGGCCTTGTCCTCTCCCGAGGCGAGCACCTCGCCCCTTTTCTGTTCGCCACGCTCGGTGCTCACGAGCAGGTAGACGGCCCCGCCGAGGAACAAAGCCGCCACCGCCGAGCGCACGGCCAGCTTGGGGAGAAGGGCGAGCAGGCCCCCCGCCACCACGGCGATGCCGGCTTGGACGACGAGGGCGGACACGGCTCCTACCCAGACCGGCAAGGGTCGGTGACGCGAGGAGAGGACCAGGCACGAGATGAAGGTCTTGTCAGGCAGCTCCGCCGGAATTACGAGAGCGAACGTCGTCGCTGCGACGGCAAGGTTCACGGACGCCTTTCACTCTCACGCCTTGACGAGGAGAGACCCCAGGTCCGGCCTTTGCTCGAGCACGAAGCGGACGTTCACCCTGAGCCGTTCCAGGCTCTGGTCGACGGGACGCTGTTGGCCACCGAGGCGATGGGTGGCGAGAAAGCTGCTTACCGCGAGAAAGAGCCCGGGCGTGCCGTCGGCGTCGAGCTGGCACAGACGCGAGACCTCGACCATCCTCGGAATGGAATTCTCCGGATAGAGGGCGAGCAGCTTGTCCCAGTGAGCCGTGACGAATTCCCAGACCCC
>Ga0302320_10010974_pt1 | contig 19251 bp, 11 predicted proteins | sample Bog_T0_3_FD_202130 | JGI IMG/M metagenome (GOLD analysis project Ga0302320, IMG submission 202130) | Peat permafrost microbial communities from Stordalen Mire near Abisko, Sweden - Bog_T0_3 | ecosystem: Environmental > Terrestrial > Soil > Wetlands > Peat | place: Sweden: Abisko, Stordalen Mire... | reverse complement strand
GCTGTTCAGCGCGCTCATCCAGAAGACGATCTTCGCGGTCTCAGATCAGGAGAGCCGCTACACCCTGGGCGGTACGCAATTCGAAATCTGCCCCGAGGGTATGGCGATGGTCGCCACGGATGGGCACCGGCTCGGCTATCTGAAGATCGACAAGCCGCTGCCGGGGATCACCGGCGCCACGAAGCTGCTGATTCCGAAGAAGGCCCTCGCAACGCTCATGGCGCTGCTGGTGCCGTATGAGGACGGCATGGTCGCCTTCGCGCACGACGACAACAGCCTGTTCTTCCGTGTGGCGAACAAAACGCTGACCGCCCGCAAGATGACCGGGCAGTTTCCTAACTATGCGGCCGTGCTTCCGAAGGATCAGACCATTTCGGTTGTGATCGACAGCAATGCGCTTCGCAACTCGCTGCAGCGCGTTGCCCAGTTTGCCGACGAGCGTGTGATGAGCGTGAAGATGCACTTCGAAGCGAACTCGCTGGTTCTGTCGGCACATAACGCCGAGAACGGCGAGACGGAGGAGACGCTCGATGTCGAGTATGTGGCGGAACCTCTTACGACCGCTTTCAACGCCAACTTCATCCGCGACATTCTCCGGTCGATTCCCGAAAGCGACCGCGTACGGCTCATCCTGAAGGACAAGAACTCGGCGGCGGAATTCCAGCCGGTTACCGGCATGGAATTGACCTTGAACCGACAAATCGTAATGCCGTGCCGATGACGATGATGATCGATTTTGCCTCCTCCTTGCTCTGGGTGGCCACGCATCGGTACGTGGTCACCGGTGCTCCACAACAGACTTCCTTCGTTTTCGCAGCAATCGGCACAAACTCGTAGAAATGGCACCGAAACAGCCCACGACTGCATTGCGCGAGACCCCCTAAGACACGCGCCGCACAAAAGGAACAAATGGCTGTTGATCTAGTGACCGAGACAGAAGATGAGTCGGTGAAACTCTGGCTCTTCAGCCTACCGGTGTCGATAAGCACTTCGAGGATCGGAACTGGCGAGGTTTGCGCCGTCCACGCCAGCGAAAACGTCATCCCGGCAGGTCCGACTCGCACCTAACGTTTCAGTTTGGTGAGGGGCAAAGCAACATTGTCTATCATCCTTCCTCTAATTCAAACTCAACAGCAAGTTGCTGCTGGCCCTCGGAAGATTGCTACGCACAAGCAGTTCGTCCACGAGCAAGACAGGGATCGACGAGCACTCCTTTAAATCTTTTATACCCGGATCAAGCGGCTCGTTCAACGTCAGTGGCCCGCTGAGCGCAACCACGTAATATCCTGACTTGGTCGTTGCTAAAATTGGAACGGTCAGTTCTTCCGCCCCGGGCACATTTAGTGGCGCATTGCGTTCAAAAGTGATTCCCTCAACACCCAAACGCTTTAGATCGTTATAAAGGATGCCAGTAGAAGATACAGTGCGCGCAGCATCCCACTCAAGTCCTGCGCCTGTGAGCAGATGCTTCAGTAATGTAGCGCCCAACTTGCGGTCCAGTAACCCATGTTCGAACTTGTTCTTGTAGCTGCGCAGACAGCGATAACATGACTTATCACATGACGCGGGACATTTTTCTAGAATGATGAGAGCCTTATCGAGCACCTCGCCAATCCGTTCCCCCACTTGCTGAACAAACCCGGCACCTCCCGCTAGCGTGTCGTAGAGGTACAATTCAACCTCACCCCCAACCCTACCTAGCGGGCTCAGAGCAGGACGGTACTCACCCTGAATTTCAGTAGGTTCTAACCCCAAAACAGAGCACGCTGCCTTCGAAATCGCCTCGCTTAGCGTTCTCAGTGCTACATCGGTTGCTAGCATCGTTGGCTGAAGTACCAGTGGCTTGTCTACCCGCAAGGAGATCAAAAGCACGTTAGTGATGAAATCAGTCCCCAGGACAATTCCGTTCGTTGCACCACCGCCAGGACAAAGAGGCATTTTATCGTCCGGATAAGGCTTCCTATGACTTGAAGCCACAATCGAATTCGGACTGACGGATGGTTCGATAACTCCACAGACCGTGCAGTAAGTGTACCCATCTTGCTTGGGGCCTCGATTTGTGACAAGTAAGTGTTCCTTTAGGTGATGCACTTTGATTCGATCATTCACGACTATCCACGTGCTCGGGCCTGCTGGAGTAGGTGCAACAAGCTTGGCTCTTGTGGCGTAGCTCTTAGCCGGCGGTTCGTCGGGAGAAACACCTTCGGGTGTAGACACCGGGTGCGCAAATCCTGGCGGGCGCAACCAATATCTCGCAGGCCCCAATGTACCTGATCCGCCACAAGCAGGGCAGTCAAGAGTCTCACCCTTGTGCCCCTTACTCATGCGCTTAGTACATGCGTATTGGCAGACCTCGCACTCATAATAAAGACGGCGATCTCTCCAGGCAGCAAAGCGTTCTTTTCCAATTGGCGAATAAAGGGCGCCGCACGTAAACTTCTTCCCAGAAATCCACACCTCTTTTCCGGGTGCATACTGCGATAGGGCTACAGACAAGCCTTGAGAAGGTGAAAACTTGAACGCTGGGCGGAATCTGGTCGATCTGTCGCTATCAAAGATGTAAAAGTTCGCTACATCCGTTGGGAACGCGTATCGAGGTAAGACACCCTTGTAAAGCAGTCTATCGAGCAAATTTGTATTAGCCGCTCCCATGGTGGGCGCTGTCTCACCCTCTTCCGCGGGCACTTCGATTTCAATATCATCGGTCACAGGCTCAAGTGGCTCTTGCTGCGATTCCAGCGATCCAGAGCTGTTCAGTTGTGGCTCACTCTTTCCCGGCGGTTGCACATTCTCCAACTCAATCGCTTGGTCAATGCTTTCAAGTGTCTCGGTTACTACGCCGTCCATCAGTCGCTTTCGTGCGGAGCCAGACAATTCGAGTGGCACCCAGCCTTCTAGTGACCGCACTAGTCCATCTTTATTGACAGACAGCCACTTCGCGAAATCATCGCGGTTAAGGGATTTCTCGGGGCGCTTAAAATCCGAAACCGTACCGAGCACAGCGAACAAGTGCGGTTGTTCTTCCGGCGCGATATCAGGAAGACGTTCCTGATGGTACTGCTGCAAGAGGAACGCGGTGACGTGGCGGCGTGTTATTTCGTAGTTGTCCAGCGTAAGCTTGGGGTCTTCAACCTTACCGCTAATCATCTGCTCAGGGTTTGTAAAATAGTGCTCGTCATGAGAGTCTGAACTTCCAAACGCGGTGACCGTCGCTACCGCGTTCCCACGCCGGCCAGCGCGCCCAGATCGTTGCTGATAGTTTGCGCGCGCCGGGGGCATATTCCGTAGAGCGACACCAGACAGTGCACCGATATCAATTCCGACCTCCATCGTCGTCGTGCAGGAGAGTACATCGATAGCGGGCCGCTCATGTTTCTGGTCGTCAGGTCCGAGATCGACATCCTGAAACAGAAGCTCATTCTCTTCGGCTTTGGAGAACACTTCTTTAGTCTGGGCTGTGTTGATTTGCGCTGTGTGTTCAGCAGCTATGAGAGAGATCGGAGGGATCGGCGGTCGTCTAAGCACATCGACGGTGCTGGCGCGGTAATAACCCTTCCGCGCCACGAAAACTGGATCAGTATCTGGGTCAATAAGTTTTGCAGTATGTCTGCCACAATTAACGCAAATGTCCAATCCTTCAATTAGTCGCTGCGTATTACGGCACGTATCGCAGTATGCCCATTCGCCACCGATTAGCAGCGACAGTTCACTGCCCTTGAGTCGGTATTGATTCCCAGGCACTACCTCGGTGAAAGCTTGTAGAAGGACAGGCAGCCAATCTTTCTCGAATACCTTTCTTGAAGCTTTCTCTGTCAATAAATAACGCAGACCAGTGAAGTTTCCGTTTGCATGCGACTTCACTTTCAACTTCCACCATGCCTGTGGCATCTTTCCTAGCCAAAAGCCAAGTTTCTGCCAATGCCGAAGCCAGGCGCGCAGGAGTCCCCGCTTTGCCTGACTTGTCGTCGCTACTCCCGCAATATCAGGCAGCATGTCCACCAAAGCTGAGTGCTTGGGTGATTCAACTATCGAACAGAGCGCCAAAGCTTCAAGCCCGTAATACCTATTTGAAAATGTGTCCACAATGGACTCGAGCAGCGATTCCGGAGCGGCCGACGTGCGAAGGTCAATAAGGAGTTGTAAAAGTTCGGTCTCTTTGCTTAACACCACGTTAACGACAGCCTGCTCTACAGTAAGTTCCTCAGCAAAGTTCTCCCCTGACTTCAGTTCGGGGCGTAGCCGAACCTCCAGGATCTTTGCTCCAAGCAGAACGGCGAGCAGCAAATCCTCCAGCGACAAATACTTCTGGACACTCGATTCTTGTAACTTTGTGTATCCAAAAATGATTAATGGGCGTAACGCATCTTGCGTGGAGTACTGCTGAAGATTCGGGGCCAGCCGCGCTGCTGTTTGCCGCGAATCCGAAAAGACCAGCACCTTACGACCCCTGAGTGGCGCCAAGCGCGACGGCAGCGCTGAGCTAGGCGGCTGAACCTGTATTTGTTTTGCGATGAGGGCTTGAAATGGCTGGTCGCCTTTAGTCTGGTGGTCTTGAACGGAACTTCGGCCATAGCGGGGAACTTGGCCGCATACACCGCAAGGCTTGAATTCCCCGTTAGACTCAGTTGTGCTTCCGCCTATGTCCTGATCGGATTCTGCCGTGCCTAAGGTCCTATTTTTCTTGAGATAAATTGTACGAATCCGGGTACCGTCAATCGGGTTAAGCCGTCCAGTGTCGAGATCGTATTCGGCCGGTTCAATTTCATCTGTGGTGGGCTTTTCTAACAAGATGTCGAGAGGTGCTAATTCCGTACGCTGGCCCGCGGGAGTTCGAATCTCCGAACCAGGTTCCGACCATAGGTAGTTTGGATTGTCTATGTCGTCAGTGTACGCGCGGGCATATGCAGTACCACAATTGCGACACGTGAACATTTCGAGCACACGAGACCCACATTCGCACAATTCAAGGGGTTGAGAGTACATTTTCCCCGCCGGGCCTCCCCGAAGTTCCTCGGGTAGTGCTTGGCATTCCGGGTCCATGCAAACCCACAGTCCGGGCAGGCCACGATAAAAGGAATGGACCCGACAGGGCAGCAACCCGGGTTGGTCTGGACTACAGCGCGCGACGCTTCCCAACGCTAAAAGAGTAGTTACCGCTCTCGAACTTACTGCAATCTCAACTCCTGGAAATAGTAGCGTTCCTAGGTCTTCGAGTGGTAGCGCCTTCTTCATGGTCATGTTGACCAGAAGGTTCAGAGGGGGAAACTCGCGCAATGCGTCGAAAAGCGCTCGGGGCAACTCGGACTTGGCCGTGACCCCTCTGTATTCCAAAAGCGGCTGAATCAAAGTAAGTCGATCATCTTCGCTGGCATCGTAAAAGGCGCCTAAATCAATCTCGGCAAGTATCCTGGCATCTTCGGCACCACCTACGGCTACAGGAGATCTCAAGGCGAGTTTGCCACCGATTGCAACAAAGTCTCCTTGAGACTTACCGGTTAATTCAGCCCCAAACACGGGCGCGTAAGTTAGGTCAGAGAAACTTGCAGTCGTACAAATAACGCGCATGCGGGCTGGCTCAATCCCCAATCGAGACCGTAGTCGCCGAATCAAAAGTGCGACCTCGGATCCTCCGGCCCCCTTGTACAAGTGTGCCTCATCAAGCACGAGCATGAAGTACTCGTCTGGAAACTCCTGAAGCCACTCACGTGTCGTATCGAATATCGGCCTCTCCAGGGGACGCATCAGCATGTATTCGAGCATCGAGTAGTTCGTAACCAACACATCAGGAGGAAATGTCTGCACCTCGTGCCGAGTAATTAGCTCGGGATCATCAGGCATTAGCACGCAGCGCTTGTAGTCACCAGTTTTCTTGTCTTTCCATTTCGCTCCAGCGGCACCGAACCACTTCACCAAGTTTGATTTCGCTGGCCATTTGCCTCTTTTCCTCAATTCGGAGACAAGACGTATCGATTCCTCGTGTTTCGGGTGGCTTGGATCTTCGGCAGCAATGAGGTGGCGAACATAATAGGTCGCGATCGGGCTGAGACGGTCTTGATCTTTCTTGGGATCGCGAACGCCGGGATATAGGGCCCGACTCGTGTATCTTGCGAATCTGGCCGGCCGCCCCCCAAAAGCTTTGAACATATCCACGACGCGCTTATCGCCGAATAGCAGACGTAAGCGACCAAGCTGGTCATTTACCAATGCGTTCATGGGATACAACACGAGTGCTCTGACGGCCGGGTGAGCGAATGATCCTTTCTTGCTCGCCGCTTCCTGGGCAAGCTTCCCCAGTATCGGTAGGAGAAAACTCTCGGTTTTACCGGATCCTGTGCCAGTCGTAATCATCAGACTCTTCCCATTAACGAGCGCCTGTTCGAGTGCTCCCGCCTGATGTTGGTACGGTGGATCGTAGACGAGAGACCTTCCTGAAGAGTCAGGGATCGCAAGGGTTTTCAATAGATTGACAGTAGTCGGGTCCAACCCGGCGATCTCTTGAAATTTCATTCCGAGCACGTAACGAGGAGTGCTTTCGAGAAATGGACGCTGATGAATCACACCAATCGTTTCCAGCAGAGCCCTACGCTGAGCGACTAGCCGCGCTTCGCTGATATGGTAGGTCGCCTCCACGTACTCTCGCAGGGACCGTTTAAGTTCATCAATTGTCTCGTTAATCGTCTCTGACACTTTGAAAATGCCTCCCGTTATCGCCGCTCTGCAAGCCAAATCCGCTCGCTAGCGAACTGCAGTTCTGCATCTATCACTCCCAGATCAAAGCGGTACGCCAACAACGATCCTGAACTCGGGACCGGTTCACCGACGTAATCCCAGCGCCTTTGCACCCACGATGGAATGGGAGAGAACAGTTCCAGTACGCCGTGGGTAGAATGTGCGCCGCACCTTAGTCGGTAAACTTGCGGAAGCCCGCGTGTCGCGTCGATTGCCAGTTGAAGATGCCAAGCCTCGTCACATGCTCTCCACTTATTCTCATACATTGGGAAATCCAGGAGGCGCGTTAGTGTCCCATCCACCAGTTCAACATAGGCCCATAATGGCGCTCCGTATATCTGGGGCCTCCGTGCTACGAATGCTCCGGTTTGACGCTTAACCTTTATCCACCTTCCGTTATAGAAATGTACCGGTGTATCAGAATCCAAGATAATCAGGTCATCTACAATTCCAGGCCTACTACATGTCTCAAGAGCGGCGGCATACTTTTGGTAATGGTCTCCAGCACTCGTTGGCGTTGGTGCTTTAAGCCAATCGTCGACCGCGATTTCAATCACTCCAGAACTTAGCAGGCTAAGTCGTGTCTGATTGCGATCAACTGACTGAATCAGGCGCGCGTGTCTCGAGTACTCGATATTGTGGGCGAGATCCGGCGGAACAATCAGATTGTCGTCCACGGCAATACCAAAAATCAGAAACCGTCCCGAAGATAGTTCGACAAAGGATGGCGGAGCAATGTACAACAGACGAGCATTCGAGTGTCCGGTAATTTCCCTGCACTCTATGAAATCCCCGTAGGATACCGCTTGTTCGAGGACATCGGATAGCAGACCTCGAGACTGAGTATCGTCTCGGATACCGTGAAGTAGCGCCATTGAGGCACGAATCAAAGTCGACGGTGGGCATGGACATCTAAACGCACCACACCTACGTAGGAGAGCTGCCAATGCTTCGATTGTTGTAAAGTCGACTGCGTCGGAATCCAGCCGAAGATTATTGATAGCAATCTGTTCCGCGGTATCAGGACTCACTACTCTCATGAGAACACTAACTCCTCGGCATTGTCGGTGTTGGTCTCGCGAAGCAGACACGAATATCGACAGAGGCGCGCCAGCACTCCTTGCGACAGAATGCATTGCAAGCCAGATGTGAAGTCCTGTCCGGCCCATAGACGAATGTTCTCGGGCTCGGAAAATAAACGGAGAGCGAACTCAGCAATCCATTGTTCGCGAGGAACGCCGTAATCCCGTGCCAATGAGAAGGCGGGTATTCTTGAGTGAACTCTGATTATTTCTGAGATAATCTCTGCGGTTTGTGCAATCGGGAGGGAAGCCACATCCGCCTCTCTCCTTTGTAGGGCGTAGCTAAGCGTAGGATTGCGGACATCAATTCGTGACCGGAGTTCACCGAGCCTGCCTCCGACCGAAGCACCAGTCCGTTGATCATTCCCGCACAATGTCGAAGCGAGCCATTCCTTTAGGAATGATATGACTTCCCTTTTGCGGGAAGCAGAAAAAGGATCTCCTACAATTCGCGCAGCATTCCACAATTCCAAGGCGCGAACAACTTGGCCGAGATCTCTTTCGCATCGCCCTCGCTCTACGATAGAACCGTGTAGCTTCAGGCCTGCAAGCGAACGAACTACCACCGGTGGTATGACCACGCTAGAGGTATAGTTATCGCGATCTACGCAAAAGAGTCCGCCTTCATCAGGGACCCGGTATCTCGGTTCAAAGAAGCCGCTCGATAGAGGAATCAAACAATCTGGCTTTTCGAACCTCGCGGTAGAGAATTTAGTTACCGTACAATTCGAGGTCTCGGCTTCAATTAAACGTACCCAGTACGCTTGGTTCTCACGCTTTACCGCCCATCGGCATGGACTTGGCTCGCGCTCGCATCTCAGAGTATGCTCCCCAAGTTGCCTGCTCGATATTCGTAAAACGCAACAACTTGCCTCGTCGTACTCGCTCTGCAGTACACTTCGAGGTCGCTCGAATGCACCGAGGAATGCCTCCGTAGATACGGGGGTTTTGAGGGGGCCAAATCGAATGCCCCCGATCTTGTGAGCACAGCCCAGATCCCTATATAGCGATATATCGCAGGAGATATTCGAGTCTTCCGGACCGTAAATCTCAACTGTGACAGTGCCGTCCCAAAGTTGTTCCAACTTAGGGGTGGAGGGCGACACCACCACTGACAAAACCGAGGGTGATGTTGAAGTCGGCAAGGGCTCTCGTACTGCAAAGCGAAGGGAAGCGGTAATCGGACTCCGATTATGCTCGGTGATAACGTGCAGCAAGTGTGATCCACTCGGCAGCCTGCCCAGTTCCAACAGCACTGGTTCACCTCCAGAACTGGGAGGTAGCTGCAGTTTCTGTGGAACTGGGCCCACGAGATTAAGGATTATCCCTTCACTGTGAAAGTCTGTCTCAATCGCGATCGTCGGAATGTCCGTTGTCAGATACTCGGCATTGCCCTCGCCGTCCCACTGTGCAGCAGGCACGCCAACTGGCCAGGCGCTCAACGAAACTGATGGCGAAAAACCGAGCCTTTCGAGTTCGAAAGTCATGTTGTGAGAAATGGCGTCTGGAATCTGAATGAGAGTTGCTTGAATCCCCTGACAAGCGATCTTTACATCCTTGTGATTTAATCCGCAGACGTTCTGTTTATCGACGCTTAGAACGATGTACTCTGTCCCAGGATGAACTGCGCCTGTTTTGACCTCGCTCGCAATTCCATCGTCACCTATTTTGAAAAGCCATCGTGGGCCGGGGCGGAGAAGGCATTCTGTGTGAAGCAAATAGTCCATCTCTGGACAAGACTTTTCGAACCTGAGAAGAACCTGACCTTCGGTCGGCCATTGAACAAGGACGACTTCCTGGGTGCCGAATAACAACCTTTCGCGAGCAATTGGTCGCTTGTCTTTTGCTCCTGCGACATGGCAGCGCTCGCCGGCCATGACAGCCTTGAAGTTGGGGAACCTTCCAAGGAGCGGGGCAAAACTCGGAAGGAGCATCCGAACTTCCCATTCCGAGTGTGATATCTGCCGGAGCGCTAGCGAAGGTTCGATTCCCAGCCGGAGTAATTGCTCCCGCGGGCCATCGATGGTATCCCCGGATCGCAGCACTTTAAGCCTCGCACCGCCGGACCCAAAGCCTCTCACCTTAACGTGACAGGCCTCTCTGCGGGCATCGGCAAGCCACTCGCGTGCTCGCCGCTCACGATCAAGATCGTTGGCTATGCGTTGGAGAGTGGCAGGAAGGATCAAACTGCCTTCGCGCTCCTCTTCGCTCAAGAGGAGCGCCGCCGCAATCTGACCTACAAGGAGATGTTGTTCGGAAAACTGTTGAAATCGCGAACTCCCCTTCCAACTGGCTCCCTCTATTTGACGGCCCAGGAGTTCAGGGGAACCAAGCAGTTCCGGACTATATTCGTGGCGAAGATCAAACAGGATTTCGGCCAATTGTCTCTGCAGGTCTTGAGGAAGTACAGCATGAGCGATAGGCCAGCAAATGATTGTGAAATGGTCTGCCCAGCGACCTGTTGGCGTTGCCCCCGCGTATTCCTTTCGAAACCGATGGAAGCCATCTCTAATTGAATCACGCGCGACTATCTGATTATGATTTTCCCAGCCGGGAGTCATTTCGCCAAACGTTTGCCAGAATTCGTCACCAGAGTACAAGTAGCCAATCTCGGTGGCATAAACAACCCATGCTAGCCAGTGCCTCGATGCTGGATCTGTATGCCTGCAGTAATCGCGTATTGATTCCTGAAGAGCGCGAACTTCGTCGGCATCTAGCCCATGCTCCAACGCGAAGAGGTGGGCGCCACCAGCGGGGCGAAGGCGTTTTTCCTTCAATGCAGAAAAATGCTTCTCTAGTTTTTCCTGCCACTGGTTCAGAGTCATGAGTTCCCTGGCGGAACTGCACAAATTGTGGATTGTTGATGAACCATTGAAGCATACAGCAGGATTATGGTCCCCGCATCATAAATTAGGGGAAGGCAAGAGGCTAGACCCGCGAGTTTCTCCACCAACTAGCAGTTGCTGTTCGACTGGGGGGCACTGCGAAGATTCGGTTCGGCTGTCCCTCTCCTCAAGGGGGCGCGTAAAGCGACGTATTAGTGACAAGGTCTTGTCGGTTTCCGATTCTGCTCGCACACAGAGCAGCGTGCCACTTTTCAATCTGCGCCTCGTAGCACATATCAAGAATTCGAATCTCAGTTGGAGGCCAGCCTCCACGAGGCAGACGGCATCTTGGCGATCGACGTATTGAATCCAGCAACGAAGTAGTCTGTGCGAGGAGTCAGTTGCGGAGTGGGGCCACGCGCTCCGCGAGACATTCTTGCGCTCCTTGAAACCTTTTTGTGACCATACCCCCAAGCAGGGTAGAAATCCTCGGAGATGAAGCGGTGCCTGAACTCGTTGATGTACGTAATTTCTTATGTTCCGTTAGGGAAACCGGCTACAGGTCGTTTGCCCACGCTATTGCAGAACTCGTGGATAACAGCATACAGGCAGATGCCACACAGGTGTCGATTCGCATGTCGGCAGACGAAGGAGGACGAATCGCCGTAGTTGACAACGGCACTGGGATGTCCAGAGATTCACTTCGCACGGCACTTCAGTTTGGAGGAAGCACACGGTACGGCGACAGGAATGGAAGCGGTCGATTCGGAATGGGCCTGCCGACGAGTTCTCTTTCACTGGCACGAAGAGTGGACGTGTATACATGGAGACACGTGGTCCTGCATGCGTTTCTCGACGTAGATGAGTTGCGTTCAACCCGCCGGCCCCGGTTGCCAGAACCAAAGGAGATTCCTTGGCCCTCATTTGTTCCGCGCACTGATAGCGGAACGATGGTTGTCCTCAGTAAATGTGATCAAGCGGGCAGACTCGACAACGTAGCACGAACGGACCAGACGATATTCGAGCTAAGGCGCATCTTTCGTTACCCCCTGGAGCAGCGTCTCAAACTGGAATTAAACGGCGCAAACCTGTCAGCGTTCGATCCTCTTTTTCTTAATGCACAACAAATCGGTACCTGCGCCGCGCAATACGGCCCTATTCTTGAGTATCGTGTGCCGGCCGGTCAAGGAAGCGGACTCATCCAGGTTCGTTTCAGCGAACTTCCTGTTCGGGCGTGGCGGAACCTTTCGAACATCGAGAAGCAGACTTTGGGAATTTCGCGAGGAGCTGGCGTTTCAGTGGTTCGCAACCGTCGAGAGATCGCATACGGCTGGTACTTTCTTGGAGCAAAGCGTCGTGAAAATTATGACGACTGGTGGCGGTGCGAGGTAAGCTTTGCTCCGGATCTGGACGAATATTTCCGCGTAAATCACACTAAACAGCAGATCAGTCCAATCGCCGCGTTGGACAGGCTTTTGACCCCGGATATTGAAAACGTGGCACGTATTCTGAACTCGAGGGTCCGCCAGGAGTTCGTAGCCTCTGCTCAACCTCGACGTCCGGAAAGTGCAAAAGCAGCTGCGATCCGGGACAAGTATTTGCCGAGTTTGCTTTCGCCTGAAAACACGCCGCTGAGGGATTTGCAGTACCGTTTCGAGATAGATGCAACGATGGTGGATAATACGTTCTATCGTGCTGAATTACAGGGACCCGAGATCGCGGTGTTCCTGAACCCACATCACCCGGTGACGTCCCGCTTTTTGGCCGCCAAGGGTGCGGGCGGCGACGCTGTTCATTTATGTGAATACCTGCTGCTCGCGGCTGCGCGGGCTGAACTCGCCGCTACCAGTTCCAAAGCGCGTTGGTGGTTTCGGCACTTCCGGACTGGATGGAGTGACACTTTGGCTACATTTTTGGGCAACTGAATGAACACTGACTTTTATAGGTTGGCGACCTGCCAAACAGCCGAGGAAACCGTCGTGGTGCGGTCGCTGCTTCGTACAGCGCTGCAAAAAGAAATTCGCACTGCTCGAGATCATGCCCTCGAATTGGCTGCCAATTGCGGTGTAAACGAGCAGCGGTCCCGAGCATTCGTCAGTGTTATCGCAGACTTGATCCGTCACGGGTGGAAATTGAAACTCGTGAAACGGGAATTGTTCGCGAATGACTTGTGTGCGCTTGCAGCCGACTCTCGCAGGGAATCTGTGCGTCAGGTACAACTGGCGCAACGCGAGCAGCAACTGCGTAAGGCCTCGGTACGTGAATTCGTGCGGTCGATGGAGAAAAAGCGTCTGGGCCCGGCAGGGTGGACGTCGGTGTTTTCGTTGATACGTGACGGTCAGGAACTGGCGACTGCTATGCGATCGTGCATAACATACTCACGCATTGTTCCTTCCATCATCAACCCGTATATTCAAGTAGTTGAAAACGCACAGCAGCGATGTGAATTCACGGGATTGCGGCTTATGGACGTATGGCGCTACTTCCGATACACATGGGCAATGCCGTACAACAGCGTACCCGGTAGAAGCATGCTTGTGTTGATCCGCGACGCAGCAGCACCTAATCATCCTGTAATGGGAATTGCGGCATTCGGAAGTGCAATCGTTCAGTTGTCTCAGCGAGATAGATGGATAGGCTGGACGGCGGCGGACTTTGTACACAATGTTCAGCAGCACCCAACTAAGTCAGTTGCGCAATGGGTATTACGGCAAATTGACGCTCTCACTGATGCGGTTTACAAGGCCGATCTGTTCAAGTCTAGCGTCCTCACCCGTCGCGAACTTAACCGCCCTTCCGGGAACACGATTGAAAACCTGCGAAAGCAGGCCGAACAAGCATGGAAGGTCCACCGTCAGTTCCCGAACCAGAGCGGGCACAGAGCCGGGGATTTCAACAACAAGCACTGGAAGAACCAGGCTTTGTCGCCACTTTTCAAGGCCAAGCGTTGTGACACCCTTGCTCGTCTGCTTCAGGTAAGGAAGGCGCTGAACGACTGCGGATATGAACCGACCTCGGGGAGCCTACGGCAACTTGCAGAAACTTCCGCAGGTCGTCGTGCTCTTGAGATTCTGCTTCGCGCGGCGAAAGCAGAACACGTCGGTATCGACATGATGGACATAACTATTTGCGGCGCAGTGGCACCTTACAACCCCATATTGGGTGGGAAACTAGCTGCGATGCTGCTGTGCAGTCCTGAAATCGTGCGGGCCTATGCAAAGCGGTACAAGGAGGCATCTAGCATTATCGCTTCGTCTATGGCGGGTAGGACGGTGCAGCGACCACCCCGCCTTGTGTTGATGGGAACTACAAGCCTATACGGGGAACGGCTGAATCAATACCACAGAGTGCAAGTGCCCGCTGGAGTTGCTGGCGCAAAGGATGCGGTTCGTTACGTTTACCTGGGCGAAAGCGTTGGGTTCGGTTCTTCCCATCTCTGTCGCGAAACCGTGGAGGAGTTGGAATTGCTACTTGCTCAAAGCAGCCGAGGACGCAGAGTGAATAGTATCTTTGGGGAAGGAGTGAGCCCTCGGTTAAGGAAGATCCGCGACGGTTTAGATGCACTGGGTCTTCCGGCGGACCGGATACTGAATCACGGAAATCGTCGGTTGGTGTACGGTGTGCCTCTCGCAATGAACTTCCGCGAGGTACTCACGGGCCTGGACAACTCGCCCAAGTATGTGTTCCCTCAGCAAAAGTGCACAGACACAACAAAGGCCATCGCACAGTATTGGTGCACGCGCTGGCTTACTCCCAGACTCGATAACCACTCGGAAGTGATTGATTCCGTGGCAACGAACGACATTCGAATCCCTGATCGACATTCTGCGCGGGTCAGTTTGCCGGAACTGGACTCGGAATCGCTGCCGCTCTTTGCGTAGAGTTTTCGGTCGACAGTAATTGAACATTCTGCTCTTCGATGTCCAGGAAGTCGCCGCTAGTCTCAGATTGTGAATGTCGCCATATCTGGGACGAGAAATCAAGCAGTTGACGTCGCTCTAGTTTCTGTTTCGCGCTATTTTGACCTTCCACCCCGAACGTTATGACCCGCTTTTTTTGAACACCATAGGCCGCCCTTTCAGGCGGCCGTTTCACGCGGGTTCTTGGAGGGCTGGAGCTAGGGTTTTGTGACCAGTGGCTAGGTTTCGGGACTGTTGGTCGAATCTGGCGACCAATGAGCGGCATACACCTCGAGTCTGGGGAGCGCTCCTTCCGAGTATCGGTCCACGGCACTAGCGGCATTCAGCAGCCGATGTTAAAGCAACCCAACAACCACACGCATGGGCGCGATGAAATACGGCGCCTACCTCCTCCGTAACAAACAACCGAGAAGAACTTTTCAGTAGGGGAAATCCCATGGAGAAAAACAAAAGCAGAAAAATGTTCCAGCCAGGGCCACACGGTGGTTGCGAGGCTCTGCTCTATGAATTCCGCGAACCACCTCTCCAATCAGATGACGAAGATGATCTTCCACCAGCTAGCGGCCAGCCGCATCCACGGACTGTTCTAATAGCGGCCGAGACGTTTGATGAAGCTCTGGCTTATTTACGCTTCCACTCGGAGGGTTTCAACGTCCACACAGTCAAATGTCTCAGTGTCATCCTCATGGTTTCAGGATCGCCCGCGGACTGAAAGTGATTTACGCGTCTCATAAGAGTGTCCGAACAGCATGTGTTCCTTCAGTCTGGGAGATTCTGCTACTGGCCGGCCTTCTCCTCCTTGCCCATCATTTGAACCCCAGCCGGCCCTCCACTCAACTGCTCTTGTGCTCTGCTGAGGGCATAAACTCGCGTGCCCAAAAGGAGCACCCCACATGTTCGTTGAATTGTTACCGCTACTACGAAATCGCACTGTCTCTCTGAGCGTTGCCGTGCCCGCCAACGGCGACACCATCGTTCTAACCATTATGCCCAAAGTCACCGACGAGAAAGCCGAAGAGTATGGCTCGATCAAGGACGCGGCGGTCAAAGCCCTCTCTGGCGCGCTGACGCTCAAGGCCCAGTCTGCGGAAGAACTGGACGCAGGACTGCACCTGGCACTTTTGCAATACGTTGGCAGCCAGCTCACGATCGAGGGCTCGATCAATGAGATGGTGAAGACAGTGAAGGCCGCGGAAGAAGAAGCAAAAGAAGCTGCCAAGGCCGCAGTTGCAGCCGCAAAGAAGAAGTCCGGACAGGCCACAACTGGCAGCAGGCCATCGACGCCTGCGACCGCGCCAGCAGAGGAAAAGAAGCCCGAGCCCCCTGCGCCGCCGAGCCTCTTTGACGCTGCTCCTGGAGAGGAGCGCGAGGCGGAGGCAGGGCTCAGCGATTCGATTGCCGAGTCTGTCTCAGCGTCTGCGGCGCCATCGATCGAGGTGAGTGCAGCCTCGTAATTTGGCGTCCGCGCATCCTTCCAGGCAAAACAACCCTTAAACATCCAACTTCACCGGACCCTCTTCAGTGAGGGAGCAGCCCAGGAGAGATCTATTTCTATGCCCATCGAAGTCGCTCAAATGGAAAGACAGTTCGCCTTTGGCGGCCGGATTATTCCCGATCCCAACCCGGAGCTCACGCCGGAAGCGGTCCGCGAGTTCCTGGCCTTCCAGTATCCGGAGATGTCGACGGCCACCATCGTTGGACCCGAGACATCTGGCCGCTATCTCCGCTACACCATTCAGCGATCCATCGGAAGCAAAGGCTAAACCAATGCGCCTCCGATCAGCGCCCAGAAGTGACCGTCTGCGCAGCCGTCAGCCGCTCTGCCATGCGTTACGCGCAAAGCAGAGCGGTCTCAACGAGAGCGCGGAGAGTCACGCTTTCGCGAGGTTCTGCAAATGCGCAACAAGTCAGCGGCTGTCCAAGGGGGTGTACACAGCCGTCGTTCAAAATCAGCGGCAGAGCTCCCGAATGCTGCCGCCACCGCCAGAGTTTCTCCTGCCGCTCGCGTAGGGCTGCTCGCCCCCGGCGGCCCTGCCTCGCTTCCACCATTGGACGAGGTCCACAGCCAATACAGCTTCTACACCGGGAAGAAGCTCCTCTTTAAGCTCTGCCAGAACCTGGTGGAGGAAGGGCTGGCTACGGCCCGAAGTTGGGAAAACAGCAAAGCCAATCCGCTTGTGTTCGTTGACGAGTCCCTGCGGCGCTGGTGCTTTCTGCACGGCCTCTCGCGGATTGAGGAAGAGTTCAGCGAATTCTCCGTTGCGATCCGGGATGTGGGCGACCATAAGCTCCACATTTCGGTGCAGCACTGGCACATTGGCCAGTTTGTGTGCCGGGCTCCACTGACGGCGCTCGAAGGGCGGGCCGCTGGCCTGGGCGCAGCGTTTTACCAACTTCTTGCCTACACGCTGGTTCGCTCCCTTGGATCATGGGATCTCGATGATGCGGTGGCCAGCGTGGAACAGATGAAGGAGTGGGCCAGTGAATCCCGTGAAGAGGAGGGCGGGGCAGGGGATGAGTTCGAAATCCCCGACCTCGATGGCAGCACTCCAGTGTTCGTCGCAGAAGCCCGCAAGAAGCACGTCTCGATCCGGCACAGCCTGCGCCTTCTGCGCGCGCACTCCAAAGGCCGGTTTGGAGTTTGGATCAAGTCCCTTCTCCGCATGTATGCGCTGAGTTCGATTCCAATCGATAAACGCCTGAAGCAAGATCCGGAGGAGGAAGGATACGACTACTTGCAACCCGTTCCCGCCATGGTTCTGTCGTTTGACGAACAGGACGCGGTTGTCGCGACGGTGGACGAAGAGCTTGAGAACTGGAGCCAGTGTTCTTCGCCGCCCCTGGTGGACCTGAAGTTTGATCCTTTTCAACCCCGGGAAATGCGCGAGGTGTGGAGGATTCTACGGATCAATTTTGAGATCGCGTTGGAAACGGCCAGCCTCGCGGAGAAATGGATGCTGTGGACCGAAGCCGAGGAGAAGAAGAAGAATGAACACCGACATCGAAATCGGGGGCAACTCAGCGGTCGAACTGCGTAAGGCAGTGATGATCTACACGGGGACCCATGCCTACGTCACCGTGCACGATGTCCTGCGCGACGAGCAGGGCAGGCCCCACTATGGCCCGCCGGAAGCTCTGAGTGCAGAGTTCGTGAAAAGTCTCTGTGAACTCTTGAACCAGAAGTCAGTTCTTGAGATCGAGGTACTGCCGAGCAATATTCTGTGTCTCACGGACGATTTGGTCGCCTGGTGGTCTCCGGCTGCAGTACGCCCCATGTTTTTCGAATCGGCCACGGACAAAGCGGCGAATGCGCTCTCTGGTGGGAAGTTTCCTCACCCTGCCCTGGTGTTCGTGTCTACAGAGAGACAGCTCTCGGTCAGAGCATTGCCCACAAACGAAAGACCCACCAGCGGCACTCCCTTATTGAGTGCTCCGTACTGGAATACCTACGAGGACGGCTCGGTCTGCACCGGCAGCATGCGTGTGCCGGTGTCGGAGGTGTCATCGGCGGTCTCGGCGGAGTGGGAACGCGGATTCTTTGAAAGCGCCTTCACTCACCCCGCCGGTGCCGTGCGGCTGACCTCATATAAAGGTGGCATCATCCCGATGTGGACGAGCGTCCTCGGCAGAGACGCTTTTCCGGATCAGTACCTCGTCACTGCACACGAGACCCTCCTGCAATTCATACGCCGCTGCCAGAAGTAGCGAAGGGAGCAGAAAATGCAATCAGTTCATCACCTTCATCCCCACCTGATGGGCAGCACCCGCCCGCTGCGTGTCCTGCTCGTTGGCGCCGGCGGGAGCGGAAGTGCGGTCCTGCTCCAACTCCCATTTCTTGAGCAGGCGCTGCGCGCCTGGGGGCAACCGGGCCTCGCCGTCACTGTTATGGACCCCGATACTGTGTCCGAGGTGAACGTCGTCCGTCAGCCCTTCTCCCAAGGTGATATCGGCTTGAACAAGGCCATTTGCCTGGTCGGCCGGATCAACATGTTCTGGGGCTTCGCCTGGAAGGCGATACCGCACGCATTTGCGGATGCGCTGACCGCGGCGCCGGAGTGCGATCTGCTGATCAGTTGCGTCGATACCAGGAAAGCCCGCCATCAAATTGCCGAGTCATTCAAGAAGTTCCGCGCGCCGATATATCATCTCGACCTCGGCAACAACGCTTCCAGCGGGCAGTATGTCCTTGGCCAGCCTCAGGATATGACGGTTTCCGCACGCGCACAGGAGGCACGCCTTCCGACTGTTTTCGAGCTCTATCCAGAGATTGCCGACATCAAAATCGGGGAGAGTGTGCTTCCAAGTTGTTCGGCCGTGGAGGCGCTCGACCGACAGGAGCCATACATCAATCAGACCTTGGCCGTCAGTTCGCTCGCAATGCTTGCTAGATTACTGCGGTACGGGCAAATCTCATATCACGGCGGTTTTTATAACGCTGAGACCGGGCGCATCGCCGCCCTTGCAGTTGACCCAGTCCAGTTTGCCAAGGTCCGTGAACTTGAAACGATAAGTTGGCCATAACGGCCAGCTTATCGTTCCAATCCATAGCGGCCATGATATGGTTCCACACTCTGGCCGACGGTACCGCGACAGCCTGTGCGGCTTCCGCCAGTTTTCGCGAATTTGTTTCAAGGCTCTGCTGGTGGAATGAACGCTTGTTAGCGATGAACTTCTCTCCGAAATAGTCGACAGAAC
>Ga0302320_10010972_pt1 | contig 19251 bp, 21 predicted proteins | sample Bog_T0_3_FD_202130 | JGI IMG/M metagenome (GOLD analysis project Ga0302320, IMG submission 202130) | Peat permafrost microbial communities from Stordalen Mire near Abisko, Sweden - Bog_T0_3 | ecosystem: Environmental > Terrestrial > Soil > Wetlands > Peat | place: Sweden: Abisko, Stordalen Mire... | reverse complement strand
GGCGTTGTAAGCCAGGTCGGAATTGCGCACGGTCGCACCGATTTTAAGTCCGCCGTCGGCCATTGGCTCGATCTGGTCATAAGGGAGCCGGTTGATGTCAATGAGCGTCGCGGGCTGCTCGACATTGAGCTTCATCAAGTCAATCAGGGTGGTTCCGCCGGCCACGAACCGGCTGATTGCCCCATGTTGCGCTGTGTTCGATCTGGCTCCGGCCGTGACCGCGGCGGCGACGTCATTGGCCCGGGTGAATTCGAAAGTTTTCATGGGGTGGAATCAAGTCTGTGGTTTGTTGCGGACCTGCCGGATTGCCGCGAGGATGTTGGGATAGGCTCCGCAGCGACAGATGTTGCCGCTCATCAACTCGCGCACATCGGCATCGTTCGGCCCGCACGGTTCAGTGAGCAAGGCAACAGCCGACATGATCTGGCCCGAGGTGCAATAACCGCATTGGTAGGCGTCGCAGGCGAGGAACGCCGCTTGGACCGGATGCAGCGCGCCGGGTTCGCCGATGCCTTCGATGGTCGTGATTGCATCGCCCTCGTGCATCACCGCCAGGCTCAAGCAGGAGTTCGCCCGCCGGCCATTGACATGCACCGTGCAGGCGCCGCATTGGCCGTGATCGCAACCTTTCTTTGTCCCGGTGAGTTGAATCTGTTCGCGCAGGCAGTCCAGCAGTGAAGTCCGGGGATCCACCATCATCCGGTGCTCCTCGCCGTTGATGGTAAAATTGACCGGGACCGTCCGGCTTCTGTCCGCTGTGGCGACCGGGGCTTCATTGGCCCGTGTTTCCGTGACTTGGGAAATCAATGCGCCGGCGGTCACGGCCGCGCCGGTGGCGCCCATTTGGGAGAGGAAGAACCGGCGGCTGATGCCCCAGGCCGAAGACGCCGGTTTGTCGGATTTTTCAGGTGTAGATCGCTTTGGCATAGTGGACCTCATTCAAGTCGCGGTAGTTTTCGGGCGTATCAATGTCCCAAGCTGCTTCCGGGGCGGGCACTGCCACCACCCGGTTGCCGCCGTCGGAAATGAGTTTTTTTGCGCCCCATTTCGAAGGCAGGTTTCTTAGTTCGTCGAAAATGTCCCTGGTAAACAGCGCCGGGACACCCAACGTATTGGCATAGGCAGACGCGACAATTGGCTTTACCGTTCGTCTGGTCGTCGCCACCAGTCGGTTGACGGTTTGCGCGCTCACATGCGGTTGATCCGCCAACAACAGGACCATGGCGTCGAGATTTGGATCTAGCGCCAGCGCACCACGAACCCCACAACGCACCGATGAACCCATGCCCTCGGCCCAGTGATGATTTACGAGTAATTGGACCGGCAAATCTTGCAGTTCGGTGCGGACCAATTCCGAGCGTGCGCCCAGTACCGCCAACACCTTTGAGCAGACAGACCCGAGCGCAACCCACGCCGCCCGGCGCACCAGCGTCTCCTCCCCGTAGGGCAAGAGTTGCTTGGTGCACCCCATCCGGGTGGAAGCCCCGGCCGCCAGCAAGATGGCCGCGACTTTCATGCAGGACCTCCCACCAGTGATGGAACGGTATCCTCCGGGATTTTGGGCGGCGCGGTTTGGCCTGCTTCGATCCGGCCTTTGCGCTGGTTCAGGATTCCGCCGGAACGACCGGCGTGCTTCGCCTGGATCTCGGCGACAATTGAGAGGGCGATGGTTTCCGGGGAGTTGGCGCCCAAATCCAATCCGGCCGGACCACAAAGCTTCCTGGTGAATCCGTCCGGGAGCACGACATTCCCCGCGGCGAGGGTGGCCAGGATTTTTTCCTGGCGTCGCTTTGGTCCGAGCATGCCGATGTAAAACGGCGTGGCCCGGGCCAGGGCCAGGGCGCCCAGCGCCTCCTGATCCCGTTCAAAATGATGAGCCATCAGCACCGCGGCTGAGCGATGATCCCATTTAATCCGGGCTACCGACTCGGCTGGCGAACAAAGCAGGACCGAATCCGCCTCACGGAATAGCGCGGGCGAAGCAGCCCCGCACCGCGCATCCACCACCGTGACCCTGAACCCCACCTCCTTGGCGATGCGGATAAGCGGCACAACATCCAACCAACCCCCAAACACCACCAGGTGAATGGGTGGAAGCAACGGTTGGACAAAAACATAGCCATCAGGCAGCTCGGTGGTAAACGGCTCGCCATCGCTTCCGGCCAGAATGGCATCCAATTTCCGGACATTGGGGCCGCCGCCGATCCAATTGCCACCCCGGCTCAAAAAAGCATGTTCCCACGATCGCACCGCGCCGCCTTCCTGATGCAGGAGGGTGGCGATGCCGCCGCGCTCCCGCGTCCGGGTGCAGCTTTCAATGGCCCGGACAAACAGCCGGCGGAATTGTGCCGTCACCGGTTCGACGAACACATTGACGATCCCGTTGCAGCCGAGCCCGGTGCCAAACACAATGTCATCGGCCGACGTGGAATCGTAGCGCACCGTGAGGGCCTGGCCCGTTTCCAGGGCCCGCTGCGCATGCTCCATCACGTCATGTTCCAGGCACCCGCCGCTGATCATGCCCCAGGAACGTCCGTCCGGACTCAACAGCATCCGCGCCCCGGGCCGTCGATAAGACGAACCCTCGACGTCAACGACGGTTGCCAGGGCGCAGGGCTGGCCAGCCAAATCTTGTAGAGCAGCACTGATATTCAATAATTCCTTCATGCAAAAACTCCCGGTAGCGGGTGGAAATGCATTGGCTATGCCAACTTCATATCCGCCGTCGCCTCAAGGTGGAAAAGGGCAGTGACTGCCTGAAAAATTAATTCCATTTTCCCGCGCCAGCCGGCCGGTTGGCTGCCAAAATTGCGGCTGCATTGCGTCGGCCAATCGACGCCCTGTCGGAATCTCGACATTTTCATGACAGGCAGCTGGAGTTGTAGTGTTTCAAAAACGTGTGTCCGCTCGTTATTCGTGGTGGGGCGAGAGTCGCTCGAAGCCTAAAATTCTAAGGTTTGTTAGGCTGGTTCAGTTAGGGCTCGAGAGACTCTCGCCCCACCGCGCAATATCAGGAAGTGGGTTGAGAGGGGAGTTCAGAGTGCAGAGGGTAGATGGCGGAAGGGAGAAGTGGGCTCGAGTCGATGATCGACAGCAAGACTCCCGCCCCACCAACTTAATCGGGGCTTCGCTCCAAGTGGCCATGGTTTTTGATGTCAATGGTCTAATGGCCCGTCGGGCTCGCACTTCCCGCGGCAACTTGTTGGGGCCGCATGTAACCGTCCGTGAGGGTCTTGAGAAAATTGACCAGGTCGGTTTCCTCCTGGGGCGTTAATTGGAGGTTGCCGACCTGGCCATTGAACAGGGCGAAGGTTTGACTATCGGCAACCGAATTTGAGGAAGTGGTGAGCAAATTGATGCCCGCAGCCTGATCCGGCGTCAGGCCGTAGTCATTCTGGATGTTGTTCGTGACTTCCGGCGGCGCGAAAATCGCCCGGTAACCGGGCGGCGGACCGATCGTCAGAACGAAGGTCACCTCGTTCCCCTCCGCGTTTGTGGCGATGTTCCGCTTGTTATAGAAATGAACCACCTCCTCCAGGCTCTTAAACACTCCGTTGTGCATGTACGATTTCACGAAACCGGGATAAGGCCGCTGGTCGACATTCCGGGAGCTCGGGGCTTTGAACATGCCGCGGAATTGCGGAATGTCGCCGGGCGTGGTGTTCATGAAGCGCGTGCCGTCCGGCGCCGGATTCGGGTTTGCGCCCAAGCCGTAATCGATGTAATCCGGCCCCAACGGATTGCACCCGTTCGGGTTGGCAATGCAGTTCGTCTCCGCATAGTACGGATTCGCCGGATTTCTTGGGACTCCGATGTTGGCGTAACAATACATGGTAAAAGTTTCCCTGCCTTGGGTGGCCTGCGCCACCCCGCCGAGCGAGGCCGAGGAATGACATTGGAAACACTGGGCCTTGCCGAAATAGAGTTTCCGCCCGTTTTCTTCCGAGGGTGTGAACTGGTAGAGGTTCATGGGCGGTGTGCCATTCGTGCACGCGTCGAATTTGGAACTGAACTGGTTGATCTCCGCCGAGGCTTCATACTGCGCCAGCTCCTTGGTCACCATGGCATAAACCTGCCGGTCCGTGGAGGTTTGGAAAACGCCGCGTCCAAAAACCCTTTCAAACAGCGGGGCATATGGCCGGCCTTTCAATTTGCTGACAACGAGCGGGGAATAACCGCCGGCCTGCGGCGGAAAGGGACCCTCCGGCAGGTTGGCCATTTCGATCGGATCGATCAACGGCATGCCGGCCTGCGCCCCCGCGTCCCGGGCGTGACCGTCCCAGAATTCGCCCCCCAGATAGGTTCCGGCAACGAGCTGGGGACCTTCCGGACTGAACGTGGCATAAGGCACCGATTGGGGTTTGCGCCGGTCGGTGCGCCCGGGAACGACGCCCGGCGTCGGTCCGGCCACACGATTCAACTCCGAACTTGGTCCCGTAAACCCCGTTTCCGGCTGGTGACAGGTGGCACATGAATAACCTTCCGGATCGGAAAGGGTATGGTCAAAAAAGATGTCTTTGCCGAGCTGCTCGCCATCAGAGAGAGGCACCACGTTCGGGGGTTGGACCGGTGCGGGCAGCGGCATTGGAATGGATTCCACAGGATTGGTTTGCGGCGGAGCAGGGGTGTCTTGATCAGATGCCCCGGCAATCCCACAGCCGAGAGCGAATGCAGCGCATAGTGTCGGCAGGTATATTCTCACGGCTCCAACGTTAGCATGGGGATAATGAACAGCCAAATGGGTGGGGTGTGGGGTGGAATCCCCGAGACGTTTCCAACCGCGAATTCACGCGAAGGGACGCTAATGTCCGACCTCACCAGAAATCTTTGAACAAAAGGGAATGCGGGCTGTTTTTTTTTGACAGGATTAACAGGATGGGGACAGGATTAACCGCTAAGTGTGCCGAACGTTGGCCTCGCAGCCGCCTCCCAGACGCGAAGGGACGCGAATGTCCGAGGCGCGGCTGGAGAACGACGACTCGAATCAAACGCTTGCACGAACGGAGATTTATGACAGTCAGTGGCCGTAAAAAAGCGCCTAACGCCACCGGAGCCGGACGCTGCCGCTTCGCCGTCGCGAGTCGGCGGTGGCTCTGCTTTATGCGGCGTTCGCGTTCATTATGAATAGCATCCGGTTCACATCAAGGCGGACAGACTACAAAGTGTTGGTTATCTTTGGATTGGTCGGAGCAACACTCATGGCTCCTGCTTTGCTTCGATGCTGGGCGCTACGACCTCTTGGTTTTTCGTTTGATATCCTTTGGGAGCCAAAGACCACGGATGCTGACGTTATTTGTCAGAACTGGCCGCACCGACTTGTTCAGCCAGAGTGGGTCAGCCGCAAACCAGATTGGTTAACAAACTGGACACATGCCGAGGCGACCGCTCGCGGATTGGCTGTCCTTGCTGGGTGGCTGATCGTGAATGGAGCGCTTGTTTATATTTACGCAAAAGTGCGAAAGACGCCCCGCAATATCGCGCCGGAGCCAAAGGCCACCACCCCTTGAGATTTGGATCGAGCGTGAGAATGGGGTTTCATTATTGCATTTGTCGGCAAGACGCCTGTGACCGAGGCTTTTTACGTGAGACAACTTGACTATGATTCACTACAATGTTTGGTTTAATTTGCGCGATGGAGTCAACGAAGCAGTGGGATTGAACATCGTTCATGAGTTTCTTCGTGAGCTTCGGGAAGCTGGTTCGATTGTTGGGTTCCGTCTGCTTAGGAACGCGGGCGCGCGAACAAAAACCAAGATGCCACACTATCAAGCACTCATTGAGTTTTGCGATGATGCGCAATTTCAAGCCGCATTTCGAGACCAAGCCGCACGCGGTATTCATGCTGGAATGCACGGTCGCATGATTCCGATAGTGAGCGATTTTCGCGCGGAGCTTTTTGAACAGGTTGCTGCGCCTGCCCAATCGACGGTGACTGAGCCATCATTAAAGTATGCTTGCGAAATATAAGCCGTTTAATCAGCAATCTGAAGCAATCCCGACAAGTCGGTATTTGATTCCGTCCGTGACCCTCAACAACGGCCTGCAAATGCCGCGACTCGGATTGGGTACCATGACCCTCGACGGCGACGTCAGAGTCAGGTGCGTGGCCGATGCCGTCATGTTTGGCTATCGTCTGATTGATACCGCCATGATCTACGGTACTGAGCCGTCCGTCGGCGCCGGGATCAAACAGAGTGGAATCAAACGCGAAGAGATCTTCATCACCTCAAAACTGTGGAAATCCGATATGGGGTACGAACAGGCGAAGAAAGGATTTCAAACTTCGATCGACAAGTTGGGCACGGATTATTTGGACCTCTACCTGATTCACCGGCCTGGTGGCGATGTGAAAGGTTCCTGGAAAGCCATGGAAGAACTCTAACATCAGGGCAGAATCAAGGCCATTGGCGTGAGCAATTTTGAACCCGCGCAACTTGACGAATTGATTGCAAATAGCGACGTGAAACCCGCAATCCATCAAATCGAAACCCATGCATTTTTCCAGGAAGGCAAGTCGCTGGAATACTTAAGGCAACATGGCGTGCAAATGGAAGCCTGGGTACCTTTTGCGGAAGGCCGAAACGGGCTTTTCACCAATGCCACGCTTGCCAGCATCGGAAACAAGTACAATAAGACCATTGCGCAGGTCAGCCTGAAATGGCATTTCCAAAGGGGAATCATTGCCATCCCCAGATCCTCCCAGAAAGCGCATATCGCGGAAAACGTGAATATCTTTGATTTTACCCTGGATGATTCCGACCTGGCCTCCATCTCCACGTTGGATTTAAATACAACCCAATTTCCGGAGTGGAGTTGAAGCAGAATCCCCGGAGAAATTCTTTGCCACCCCCAGGCCGGGTCCAATCGGCCCCTCAGTAGGTAAGGGCATTGCGCTGCGATGACCGCCAATGACTCGGCGGTGGCGCGGTTCGAATGGTTATGGGATAACACCCTGGTTGACAAACGAAATAGCCTGAGATACAAGCATATTATGGAGAACGAGATATGCCGCGATAAGATGGTTTGCCATCATTTTAAGGCTCATTTTGTATTATGAGCGAACCAGCATCTTTTCCGCAAGGAGGCCAGATTTGGGAGGTCACTGACGGTTGCGATGCGCACGTCCAGTTTCTTTTTACTGCACCCATCACCTTCAGCGGTTCCTGCCAACTTGCCGCAGGCGAGCAAGTTCGCATTATTGCCGGGACTGCGGATCCGCAGCCTATGAATGTGAATTTTTTGCCAGTTCGCTACGAGGAGTTGCATCACAGTCTTGTTCCCCTCGACATACGCAACACACCACGCTATAAAGAATACATCCTTTCAGTGAAGTCAGCCTACTTCTATCAGCATTTCAGACTGATCACGGGTTTGGCCTGACAAATTGCAGGAGCCGATCCTCATGCATTTTCACTTTGCCACAGAGCCGCCGAGGTCCCAGTGGTCGGCAAGCGTTGGCGAGTGGTAACATTGTTCGCCAAACCGTGCCCAAAATCGAGAAGACGGCCAAGAAGCCGTCAATTTGGGCTCCATTGATAATCGTAGCTGGCAGGCGGGTCATACATGAATGCTTCTGATATGCCGCCGTTAAAGGCGCTGTCCCAAAAAATGTTGATGTAGCTGACATGGCCATCGACAAAGCTGACCATGTTTTTAGCACCGTTAAACACCACGGGAGGCGTCGGATCGTGCCACGACCAGAGTCCTGGAGCCGAGCCTTCCGAGATCAAGGCCGTCCGGCTGGGATGTTTCACCGAACTCAACTTGACACCCGTGAGGCCGGGACGGGGCACAGGGAGGTTATTTAATTTGTTCGTTTTGATGACATTGTTTCCACCGTTAAACACATAGTTGGAAAAATCAGAAAATGGCTGGTCATGAAAACTCATGGACACATAGTGCCTAAGCCAGGTGGCGTTGGTTAAAAAGAAACTTGGAAAGAATACATCCGCCGGGCAGGCAAACAACTTGTCCTGTGGTGACGAGGCGCCTTTCAAGCCGACGTCATTTTTCATGAGCTCCTTGTAACCGGAATAGAGGAGCATTGTGTTGGTCCCGGCTGCCGCCGTGCCGGGGGAAGGCGGAGCGTCATGTAAATCATCGGCATACATCCGGGCGCCCAGATTGAGCTGCTGCAGATTGTTCAGACAGGTCGTGCGCTGAGCCCGCTTTTTCGCGGAGCTGAGGGCTGGCAACAACAAGGCGGCCAGAACGGCGATGATGGCAATGACCATCAGCACTTCAATCAGGGTGAATCCTTTTAATTTCCTGAATTTGTCGTTCGTACTGGTTTTGATAATCCTTGAATCAAAAAGTTTTGATTTTTTTCATTTTATGGGAGCGGTTCAAGGAATATGTATCCGTTCGGTCTCTCCCCCAAAGCGGTGTCGCGCTTCGCTCTGGCATTGCACTTCACATCGACGGGCTGATTGCCCTTCGAGGTTAATGGACGCCAAGTGTCAGAGGCACCTCCCGGAGAGGAATGATGCAAGATAGTGCGCTGCGCTGTCCGGTCGCCGCAGCGCAATGACGCTCCCTAAAGGGGGCCAATTCCGCCGTCGCTTCGGGTCGGACATGTTTTCCGCCTTCAACCAGCCGCTGCGCAGCTGGCTGATCTCCAGTTTCAGAGGTTTTATTTTTGCCACGGTGGCAGCCTTTGATCGGCACTCGCGGCGAAAGCAAAGGCATTCCTTTAGGAATTTGGACGCTATTAGGCCGATCCACCGGCGCTGACGAATCGACTTGCCAGCGGGCGGGCGGGACGTGCAAAATAGCAATTCGATCAAGGCAGGGAATTTGAATGGGTTTGGAGAGATGGCCGAGTGGCTGAAGGCGCTGGTTTGCTAAACCAAAACTTCCCTTGCGCGACAACCCCCTAAATACGCCCTTTCCCCGCATGAATAAATGCGATAACCGATGTTGGCCGAAAACTCACAAAACGCCTGTTTCACGCATTGTTTCACACTTGGGGTGTTGCAATCTGTTGCACGGAAAGCCACTGGTTTTGCCTCCGGTGTCGTGTCGGCTGATTTTCTGTTTTTCCGGGTGCAGGCCAGCCGTGCAACACCTGTTTGTTGCACGGTTTTTAAGGCAGGGCGGATCGTCACCCCGTTTGCCTTGCCCGATGCGCTCAATTCGCATAGCGGGGTGCTCGCCATCCAACAGGGCGGATTCGCACAAAACGGTGGCAGTTTCACGGTCTCGTTGGGAGGCTCGAATCCCAACCAATCTGGTCAGCTCGCGGCAGCCGGCGACGTCTCATTGAGCGGCCCTTTGAACGTGGTTCTGGCCAATGGTTATGTTCCGGTAGAAGGCGACCAATTTGAAATCCTGTCTTGCAACTCTGTCAGCGGGACTTTCAGCAGCACCAATGCTCCGGCGGGCATTACAGTCAGCTATTTCCCAAATTATGTTGAGCTGGTGGTCACTGGAACCGTGCCGGCGCAGATCCAATCGCCGGGGAAAACGGGCAATATTTTCAAATTCAGTTTTGGGACCGCCAACAACCAAAGTTATACGATCCAGCAAACCACTAATCTGGAACCTGCTAACTGGACTTTTTATTCGAATATCATCGGCAACGGGTCAATCTTCCAGTTCACCACGCCCGTTACCAACTTCCCGAAGCAGTTTTTCCGGGTCAGGTCCCCGTGAGTTGGGCGCATCCTACCACTGCCCCCAATCTCCGAACCACCGGATGCTGTATCACGCTCGACCCGTTTACAAATAACAGCAATCATCCAATCGCTCTCCCGTCCGACGGTAGAGGATCAGGGTGAGGGTCCGGCTTCCGAAAACCGGGGGCAGCAGGATGCGCCCTTTTGAATACGGCTTGAACGAGGCCAGGCCGCAACGATGAAAAGCGGGAACACTGCGAATGGGTCTTAAGAATCGCACCTCAAAAGTGATTAGCGCCTCAAGGCGACGTCGTCTGCACGCGATAGAACATCATATTACCTTGGGCCGGAACGACGGCTTGAAACACTCCTGGTGACACCGCGGTGATGGTCGCCCCGGACTCCGCTTGCCAGGACACGGGCGCTACTAGCGAATCACTGCCTTGAATAACGAAATCGGCCGGCGTGGAGTTGGCCGCGTTAAACTGAATCTGCACCGACGACCTGTTCGTCACGCTGATGCCCGTGATTTGCGGCACCCAACTGGGCACCACGCTGACCATCTGCATGTAAGTGCTGTTCGTTCCGTCAAATTCCACCACGTTGTTGCTGCTGTCCGCGATGGTGTAAACGACGGCGTAGGGTGAGGTGAACGGGATGTCGCTCGTGTTCCACGTGGCCGTGGCCGGAACACTTTGTCCCGCCGCGAGCGGTCCGACTTGGCTGCTGGCGATTTCTGTACCATCAGGACTTCCCAGCCGCCAGGACACTGTAAACGGTCCCGTAGAAATGACGCCTTGGTTTAAGATATTCGCGACCAGTAAAGTGCTGCTAGGACCATCTTCCGTGTCTGCGGTCGAATCCACGACGAGCTGAGGCAATACTGACAGCAGACTGTTGGTATTGTTGGATCGGTCGCGGTCGGGCAGAGTATCCCCCGGGTCCACCACCACAAAAACCTGGTGTGACGAATTTCCCCCCGGCACGTTCCACACGACCGAAACTTGTTGCGTGGCGCCGCCTCCCCCAAGGTTCACGACATACTGCAGACTGCCGATCATTATACCCGCGGCCTGTGGATCTCCATCGTAGAATGCCACCGGGATTTGTTGCAATGGCACGTCGCCAAAATTCTCGATCACCGCGCTAACGGTTGCGTTAGTGCCGGGTGCCGGATTGGGCGGATCCAGGTTAAGCGAGCCGTTGAGCACGCCTGCGTCCGACCCCGGCAAGTACTTCAGTACGCACAAATCGGTGCGGCCGGGCGCCGGCGCGTTGGACACCGTCACCGACTGGTTGCTCACAACCAAATCCACGTTTGTGTAAATCATCTGGGTATCCTCGTAGGCGGTCACCAGGTTGGTGTCGTCAAAAGCCAGCGCGACGGAACTTTCCTCGTTGGTATCGCTGGTCAGTTGCTGCGGCAGCGTCCAGACATCCTGCGCCGCATTGTAGAACGAACTGTAAAGCTCCACGCCATCCAGCGACTGTGCAGCATAAGCCACCGCCGCCCCGCCGGGCATGGTTACTCCCGCGAGGATTGGCGCGTCCGTAACTGGTGTCACCTGCGCATAAACCGGTTTCGCGTTCCAGGCGTTGAGCGGCGTGTAAAGCAGTGTGCCCCCCTGATTCCAGACGCACACCGGATTGCCATTGGGCGCCACTAGGACCGGCATTGAGTTGCCCACGCTGTCGAAGGTCTGCTGGACGGCCGGTTGCCAGACGCCCCCGGCGGTGGCCAAAGTGTATAACTCGCGATCACTGACGGTATCCTGCTCCCCGTCCTGGTCCACCTCGAACACCACGTGACCCTGGCCGGATCCATCCGCCACGAATGCGAAGGAGAGAATCCCGTTGGTTCCTGAAGTCCATAAGGCTTGCGGGGTCGACCACCCGCTTCCCGTCCATTGCGAATACATCAGGCTATCGCCGTTGGTAACATCGCCTATCGCGTCGTCTCCCGCGTTTTCCACCCAGAAGATGCCCTGCGTCGAGCCAAACACCACCGGCAGCGGGTCGCGGTCCACCACCGAGTTGGTGGTGAGTTGGATGGGAGTACTCCAGGTTCCGGACTCGGGATCGAACCATGCCGCGACGATTTCCAGGTCGCCCACGACCTGCACCGGGTTCGTGGTTCCGGATATGTCTCCGTCAATCCGTTCCCAAGCCCCTAATAACAGGTTCGTGTTAACGCCGGCCACCTTCGGTGCGAAATCGGCCGTACTATCTTGCGTCACCTGGCTTAACGTCCATGCGCCGCCATTGGTCTGACGCAAGGCGCCGATATCAGTTGCCGCGTACCACGGCTTCGTGGCATCAAATAAGGTGAACAGCACCACTGTTTCCGAGGAATCCGCATAAATAGACGGACTGGCGGAGTCCAGGACGTTTGAGACCACGATGCTTTGGCTGGACAGACTGTTGTCTGAAGTCAGGGGTTTAATGAATCCAGGCGCAGTCGTACTCACGGGCGCTATCAACTGGTCGGCCGGCCCCCACGAGGAAAGGGTATTGCCGATCGGTTCCCAGACACTGGCAGGGCTCTCAAAATCCCGGGTCACAGGCAAGCCGGGGTTATCCAACGCGAACATCGGGCTGGCCGCTCCGCCGAACATCAATGTCGCCGAATACCGCTTGTCGAAACTGAAAATATATGCGCTGGCGGAGACGCCCGCATAAGCTTCAAGCGTAAGGCTGTTGAAAGCCAGCTCCGGGCAAAGATTGATTGCCACCGTGCCTTGGCCTCCCCCGTAAACTTTCGCCATTACCGGGCCGAGCTCCACCGCGGCTTCCAATTCCAGCCCGGCATTCAGCTTTCCAGTCAGGCTGGTCGTGTAGAGGAAACAACTGCCCAAGGCCGCATTCTGGTAAACGCCATTGAGCGAGCCGCCCTCGGTGAGGGTCGCCCCGAGTTTAAGGCTGTTGATGACTGATTTGACGCCCCATACACTTTGGAGGAAGGTAATCGCCGGGGCCGCCGCCGGCAGCACGGCTGGAATAAAACTCGCGGCGGGCGCTTTCACCCCGTCCTTGACGGTTAACGAGACGCCCCAACCGGGTGTGATCGCCGGCGGATTCAACCCGGCAAAGGCAAGCTTCAGCGTGCCGTTCAATCCAACATTACCCTCCGCGAATACCTTCACGCCGGCTGCTCCCGGCAAATTCGCCGAAATCTTGCCCGTACCGCTGGCGCCCACCGTCCCTTTGAAAGTGCCATCGGTCGGGGTGAAACCCGCCGCAAGATTTACTCCCAAAGTGCTGGATAGCGTCAGGCTGTCGCTGGGGATCGAATTGGAATAGATGGTGTAATTGGTCTTGTACATGTAGCTGATCATCGGCGTCCCGACGGACGACGCGGAGCTGCTCCAGGTAATGGAGTTGGCCAGCCAAGTGTACCAGCTTGAAATGATTCCGGGCAACGGTTCAAAAAAAGCGCCCGCGTTGCAAATGCGGGTCAGATTCTCGCCATTCACCGCGGTCGCGATCAGTTCGTTGGCGGTCGCGATGGCAGCCGGGGCCGGCACCGTGATAATCGCCTGCGCCAGACCGTTCCCCAACTCGGTCAGTGTGGCCGTTACCGGTGTGCCATTGACGGTGAAAACCACCGAGCCCGGCGTCCCGTTCCAAGCCACCATCGCCGAAAACGTCACCATGCCGGGCATGGCGGGAATAAGGTATTTGCCCTGAGGCAACCCAAAATCGAACACCGTCGGCGCGCCCGGTCCGCTATTAGTCGCCAGCTCAAACGACTCCAGGGGCATCTGATTCTGCACAATCGTCACCGTGTGCGAAACCGGATAAAATCCGCTGTTCGTGACCGTGACCGTATAGGTCCCGGCCGTTATGTTCGTGGAACTCCATTGTCCCGTGGCGTCCGTCATCCCCGAAACCGAGCCAACGACTGACACCGAAGCTCCGGCGAGCGGGCCAGCCACCCGCCCTTGGCTGTCACACTGGATCACTTGCACCGCCAGCCCCGTGACCGGCGTCCCCGTAACGGAAACGCTCGCAGTATTGCCGGCGAAATTGGTATTCTGCGGTGTGGAAGTTAAAAGCAAGACTGTGTTAGTCATCGTTCCCGAGCCAATAATTCTCGTCGTCAGCGTAAGATTCGCTGTCGTGCCACCGGCGAGAAAGGGCACCAACCAGTCCCCGGAACTATAAGAACCAGACATGGTCGAACTGGCCGTGACGGCCAACCCGGCAGGCAACACATCCTGAACCACGATATTACTGGCCGCAACCGGGTTCAGGTTGGTCAATGTGATATTGAAATTGAGAAAACTCCCGAGCGGGCCAGTCGCCGGGTTGACGGATTCGCCCAAAGCGAGGGAGCTTGAACTGCCTTTCCCGGTCGCAGCCCCAGCCGTCGCCGCAGCCAATAGGATCTGAACCAGAATGACTGCGAGCAATAGGTAATGCGGGCAAAATCTCGGGGGATGCTTCGTTTTCATAAAAGATAAGCCTCACTGCGGGGTTAATTGAATCGATTCGCAACCTTGCGTCCGTCGTTGTCATGGTGGAAGACCCGGCGCATTTGCATGTTCGCGAAATACGTAATTTAAGCTTTAAAGACGTGAGCCCGGCCTTCCTGATTTGTTGGGCACTTTTAACTAACTCTGACTATTAGCCGCATTTAATAATATCCTCACGAGGCCGATTTGCAAGACTTTTCCCAAACCACCAATGTGACGTTTCAGTGACAGCCGGCAGCTCCTGACCATCGCATTTTAGCGCGCGGAGCCTTTCCGGTTTATACCCAAACAAAATTCAGCCATCCAATGATTCGCGCACCTTATGGGCGAGCGAAACCGGTGTATAAGGTTTGGGCAGGAACCTGATGCCGCGTTCAAGGATTCCGTGGTGCGCGATGGGCTCCTCCGCGTAACCAGAGGTAAAAAGAACTTTAAGACCAGGATATTTCGACTTCATTGATTCGGACATCGCTTTGCCTCCCATGATCGGCATGATGAGATCAGTCAGGACCAAATCAATGGGGCCCTTATCTTCCCGGGCCACCTGCAAAGCCTCCTGGCCATTCGACGCCAGGGGCATCACGTAGCGATGAAGCCGCCTTTCTTGAACAAGGAAGAATCGGCTCACTTGCTTGCGGAACTGAAAAAAGTCCTGACATGAACCCACCATGTCCGTAAACAAATCAGTGAACTTTGCACGATGGTCTAAATATGCAATAAGCCATGCCCCTAAAAAACAGACGATTATTATAGCGGCTAAAGCCCTTCAGAGTGGCTGGTTGATTCGACCGTTGGTGGCTGGTTTTGAAGTGACCGGTGACATTAGTTGCACACCATCCTTTTCGGGGGGGTGGTGTACAACTTTCCCTTTTCCTCACAGAAGGCGACAAGCTTTGGAAACTTGGTCTCAACTCTTCAGTTCCGAATTTGGATTTGACAGTCTCTTGCTGCGGAATGCTCGGCGGCTCAAAGTAGCTCGGATTTCTGGCGTCACGGGCAGCAATTCAGAAGGGATCGTTGTTCTGGGTTTGCGAGGGTTTGAGTTAGGGGATAGTGACGCAAAGTATGCGGTTATACTTAGAAAAGTTCCTCCATCAGAGGAAAAGGTCCCCACTTCTCCAACGATGTCGCCATCGTCATTGATATCCCATGCGCTAAGAAGCTGCCATTGCTTCGGTTTATTTTGAGCTAAATCCGAGTTGAGGTCGGTGGCATTATTGATCGACTTCGCGGTGTAAACGAAAACTGACAAATTATTGGCGTATTCATCCCAACAAATTCCCACCATATCATTGTTATTATTGATCGCAGTGACCACCCCATATTTGTATGGTGATGGCAATTGAACCAAAGTTGGCGTGGTGTTGGTTTCATTGTTCTTAAAATCAATCCAAATCGGTTGCGACTTCAAGGGAAAACCGATAAACATTTCATCACTTCCATGTGAGTACTTATAGCCAACCGCAACTTGTTTATTATTGATATCCGTCAGCGAAGAGTTAGGAACATTTGTCATACTTGAACTCTTCGCAGGTAAAAAGAATCCATTGTTATTCGAGCAGCCAACGACATCTCCATTGTCATTGACACCACACGCAGCAATGCTTACCGCGGCTGTTTGATCTGGCACCGGACTAAGCAAAGTGGGTAAGTTGGTTTGATTGGAGTAATTAAAAATGAAGGCTTTCGTATCAGTTGAGCCAACAACAACTTGCTTATTATTGATATCAGCTGCATAAACGTTTTGTGTATTAAGTGAAGTAGTGAGGTTGGAAACGGGAGTTTTGACGGAATTGGAGTTTTTACATTTGAAGACATTTAGTAAGTAACCAACGGCGTCATTTGAATCCGAGACTTTTAATAAACCTAAAGGCGTGACGTTGATGCTTTGATGTGGTAGCGTAATGGGATCATTCGGCGATCCTTTTGGCCAAAAACAAGGGCGATAATATCCTTGGGGTAGATCAGGTTCTATAAGCGCTCCTACCGCTAGTCCATTTTTATTGATTCCATTGCAATACGAATGGTTGCCAGAACCCAACGCATTATTACTTCTGTTACCAAGCGCAACAATATTGTAGCTCATAGTCTTTAATGTAGTCTTTAAGTTAAGTGTAAACTAAGGTTTCAACGCTATTCTTGCCCGCGACCGGCGTGAGATGTTTGGCGAGGTCGTTCAAGCTTGATAAATATACAAGCCATTTGTGCGACGAACAATTCGCCAGACCTATTTATCTAAGATTTCCAATATGGTTTCTTGCTCACGGCGAGCTGCATACACTTTGCTGATTTTCTCTCCGTGCCGATAGAGCGCAAGCTTTTTATCATTCAAAAGTAAAATCCGGTCAATCAAACAGGTTGCCTAGTTCTCCATGATTGGGGTAGGGTTTTCCCTTGTTCGATATTAGGGGTGTAAACCTGAACAAGCCCGTGTTGACAAGGTAGAGGAGCAGTGGTAAAAGTGTCGATATTGGTCGTAGTCCGCTATGCCTGTATCGTTGAGCGCGGATTTAGCGACCGCGAAACCGCTCTCGCTGGGATGCCCCGCAGTCGTAATGGCTTTGATTGGCCACCCGACCACCCATTCCGGCCCCGTGGAAGTTCAAGTCGTGCACTACTTTGAGAAGTTGGCGCTTTGGTAATCTGCATGTGTGTGATGCGTTTAAATCCATGATTGCATTATTGAAATTTGAATATAAGAATTGAGTTCACGACTTGAAGCTGGTTATGAAACGGCGAATTAAAAATCAAGATTCGAATCGGAAGCCAACTGTCCTGCCAACTAGTTTGGCAAATTGGCCTAAATCGTTTTCTCGGCCCTTCAGTCTGCAAATCGCAATCCCTCCTTTTAATAAAATCGCATTTGATGTACTTGAATCGATTGAAGACGACATACTGATGGTTTTTGACGCACGTGATTTTGATCTGTTTAATGACGAGGCAAACGCCGACGGCGTTACTGAACCATTTAAACGAGCTAAAAATCCAATCAGTATCAGGGAATGGCTTTGCATCAGTTGTCAGGTAATCCGGTGGGATGTTGTTGACGAATTTGAGAACCCCAACCAATTTGGTGTTTATAAACAAAATGCGGCCGATGTGATTTATCCCGTAGGCACGGAACATTTTCCACCCGGACCAACCGCCTTCTGTGGAGAGATTATTTTACGGCGAGAAAAGTTTCCGATTGAGTCAGAATTAGTTTCTGTCGCCGACAAGCTCTCATTTGTGATCGCTCATGAATTAACGCACGCATTTGATAAGTTACGCGTTCTTGTTCCCGCGATTCAGGACTGGTCATCATTTTGGAAAACTGCCTTGCAAGAAGGGGTATGTTGCGACAGAGCACGGCTGCTGTATCATTACCAGAGCCTTTTTGTAGATGATTATGGTTCAGAAAACGAATTGGCGATGGTGGAACAATACTGGCCAACGCATGCAGAAAAATGGTTCAAGGCTTTTAGGGGGTAATCCTTGGTTTTAGTCATGCCGTCAGCTTTTTGAGCTGGTCCACAATCTGAACCATCCCGAGCGTGTCGAGTCCGCAGTATTCTTCCAAGTCCCGGCGCACGCGGCGGCGCTCGGGGTCGGTAATTTGACCAAAGGTCACGCGCAGAAATTCGCGGCTGGCTGCTCCACCCTCCTGAATCACCAGTTTTTCGTATCCCCGACCGGTCAGGGCCGGGAGCACGGCTTTCATTGAGGCGCTGCCATGCTGCTGCGGGTGGTAGTAGCGGAAACCTCGGAACGGCAAAAGCAGGTCAACGATTCGCGGCGTCAGCTTCCGTAGCCACGGTTTGAACTCCGGCGGCATTTCGCAACATTCTTTAAGCCGGCCGGTTTCAAAAGTTGGGAAACGCCTCATCCTTGATCAGGTTATGGAATCGCATCATGCGCCCCCACGGTGGTCGGCTGAACGACTGCAGTTTAGTTTTGGCCATAATTTCCTCGAAGATGACTGGTCACTTTTTGAACCGAGTGACAATTGATGTCAAACCCGACTCATTGGAACCTGAAGATGAGTGCAGAACAGACCATGAATCTTGAAAACGTTATCTTGGTTGAACTTTCAGCCTTCAGTCACATTCCGTTTCGTGTCAAACTGCGGGCATGACAAATGATACTAAATGTGGAAAGAATCCGGCGGCGGTGGCATTAGGACGGTTGGGCGGATTGAAGGGCGGGCCAGCACGGACAGCTAGTATGACCCCGGCGCAACGCAAGCTGGCAGCACGCAAAGCCGCGCAAGCACGCGCCCACCAGTTTTCCCAGTTTTGCCTTCCCCCCGGAAGTGCGTCGGGTAAAATCTCCGGGGCGCGGTTCCAGTCGCCGCGGGCGTTTTGCCTTCCCCCCGGAAGTGCGTCGGGTAAAATCGCTGGCCATCAACTCCGCCCAATATGCGTGTTTTGCCTTCCCCCCGGAAGTGCGTCGGGTAAAATTCGCTCCGGCGCGGGGAAGTCACTAACCCGGTTTTGCCTTCCCCCCGGAAGTGCGTCGGGTAAAATCTTTCAGTTGCGCATAACGGCCACCCGGCGGTTTTGCCTTCCCCCCGGAAGTGCGTCGGGTAAAATAGGCTTGCCAGAAGCCGTTGATGTTGGTTATGTTAGATGCAGTTGATGCACTTTCGGGGGGAAGGCTTAACTGAATATTGACCTCGCTGCCCACTGTGCTTGCACACGGCAGCGAGGTCTTTTTACTCCCAGAACTCCACTTGATCCGGGATTTTGGCGTTGTTCGCACGCTTGCCTTGGTCGTAATTTGGCCCGATCACCGTCACGCTTTTTGCCCATTGTTCATCCGTGATGTAGAGCAGCCGCACATTGCCCGCCTCCGGTACCATTTTTTGGATGATGACGAGATGCTTGCTCAATTGCTCGAAGTTCACGCACGGGCGCGCATAGACGGAAAATTGAATCATCAAAAATCCATGGTCAAGGAGGTCGTTGCGGAAGCGCGAGGCCAGGCGCTGGCGCAGAAGCGCCCGCAGCGGCCGTTTGGCGGCGGGATAGACATAGCCTGGGGGAATAAGGTTGGTGCGCAGCAGATGGGCGATTTTCTCGGAGTCAAGGCGGTCGTTCTTGTTCTTGCCGCCGTGAATGGCCTTGAGATAGAGCGCATGGGCCAGGACGAAGTGAAGGCCGGCGTCGGCACAGGCATCG
>Ga0302320_10010970_pt1 | contig 19252 bp, 22 predicted proteins | sample Bog_T0_3_FD_202130 | JGI IMG/M metagenome (GOLD analysis project Ga0302320, IMG submission 202130) | Peat permafrost microbial communities from Stordalen Mire near Abisko, Sweden - Bog_T0_3 | ecosystem: Environmental > Terrestrial > Soil > Wetlands > Peat | place: Sweden: Abisko, Stordalen Mire... | reverse complement strand
TGCCAACATCGGGCCACAATGTGCCGTCTGTTGCATCGGGCCAGCGAACGCAAGGCCGGTAGAAATTGATTTCGCCAGCCCGGCGTCAGGTGCAAAGGACCGTCATCCTGCGCGCCGTCAACGAAAGCGAGAGCCAACGGACTCAACGCATTCCGGGCATGGTGGATAGATCGGCGGCGGTGGGGTGTCCTGACCCGCGGCGCCGGCGCTGGTCACCGCGGCGGTGCGGGTTGCTCCTTTCGTCCGTGCCGCCGCGGATATTTTCAAGGATTTGAGCGAATGATTGATATCGACAAGCTTATGGATCGGCTTCATGCGGCGGCCACTGATGCGGCGGAACTGATGGCTGCCGGCAAGATGAGTGCGGCGGCCGAGGTAATGATTACGACAGGTAATCTTGGAAGGCTTGTTGGCACGCATCCGGATGCCGAATCGATGTCGCTTGCGTCGCAAGAGAAGCTCGCGCAGGTCGAGGCGCTTGGCGATGCGCTAACAATGAAATTTCGCGAACACGGGATTGTTAACTGATGACCACAGCTTCGCCATACGACACTGTAATCCGCCTCTCGTGCGTTGATGGCATTTCTGGCGTTCTCGGCGTAATCGCCGCGAAGGTGATGGGACTCGATAGAAACTTCAAAGAACTTAACACCAGCATGACGCTCGCGTTGACGGGCGGCGCGATGGTCGCGGCCGGCGTTGAAATCGGGAAGGTCCTGCATCACCTCGAAGAGGCGGGCGAGAAGATCGTCCATGTTAAGACGCTGTTCGAGGCTGCACTTCCCGTGCAGTCGCGCATGGCTGATATGGCAAAGATAACCGGCGCCGCATGGAAAGAGGCCGGCGACAATATGCGGACGACGGCAACCGATAACATCTCTGCATTACACGATCTTTACAACGTCGTTCAGGATGTGAACGAAGCCTCGAAGTTGTTGCATCCATATAACGTTCTTAAAAATGTGGTGGATTCGACAGGTGGAAAATTAGGCGACAAAGGTATAGTTAGCGCAATCCAGGGCGTAGACATCGCGGGGCGCACGACTCCAGAATCGTTACAGGCTGCCACGGAGACGCTTGCCGGTTCGGTGATCGCGCTCGGCAAACGGTTCGATCCATCTCAATTCAAAACCAACATTCTCACGTCCGGCGATGCTCGCTTTGGCTGGAATGATGAATTTCTGACGAAGGGTCTCCCGGCCATTATCGCGCTCGGTGGCGGCAACCGCACCGGCTCCATGATGTATCAGATGCAAAACAATCTCTGGGGCGGCGGTGGCGGCGCGCTGGCCAGCCGGATCCAGGCTACAGCGCAAGAAAAATGGGGCTTGCACTCGGCCGAAGATGAGCTCTGGGACGGCAAGAAGTTTAAGGGGTTCAAGGTTGGTTCAGTCTTTGAAGCGGACAAGCTTCGCGCTAACCCGATTGATTGGGCGAATGACTATCGCGAGAAGCTAAGAAGTATGGGCGTTGACACCAATGATATGGCCAGAATGGCCGTGATCGTTGGAGACATCGGCCGCGGAAACAAGCTTTTAAAGGCGGGTCTCGACGAGCTTCTACTGCCAAAAACAAATGCCCAGCTTAATCGAGAGATGCGAAACATTAATAATGTCGGTCCGGATGCCACGGGGATCCTCAACGCGAATGATCCCAAGGCCATCCATCAGGCAATCCAGGCGCAATGGGAAAACGTGAAAGAAGCGATAGGCGAGAATTTCGTCAAGCCGTTCCTTGATTCTATCATCAAGCCATTGACCGAAGTTTTTAAAAACGTGTCTCAATGGGCTGCGGTGAACCCAGAGAAGGTTATGGAGGTCGGTAAAGCGGCTGCTGCGATAGGTCTCGCAATGGCCAGCATTGGCAGTGTTCTGATTGGGGCTGGCATTGTTGCTGCAGTCAGCGCAATGGGACCGTTCGCGTTGGGAATTGCGGCGGTTGGGTCCGCGATTGCCGCGGCTGCATCCGGGTATGCGATATATGGCTCAAAAGCCACTGATTTTATGCTCGGGCTTGCCGGCGGCATTCAGGCTGGCGTGGCTGGATTGGGAAGCGCCGTGGGGACCGCTGTTAAGCTGATCAACGACGGGATGAACGCGCTTGGCAGCGCGATTAGTTCTGCCATCAGCAATATGTTTTCGTCGATCCGCGGCATGCTGCCTTCGTGGATGCCGGGAAGCCTCCCAGCATCGCCGGCAGCACCTGGTGCAACTACGCCGCAGTTGGAGAAGCACAGCAGCCTTGTGCCGCCAGCGCGCTCGACTACCGTTAATCTCGCGCTGACGGCAACCTTGGACGGCCGCAAACTGACGCAAGTTGTCACGTCGCAAATGGTTGCCTCGGCGACATATCCGACGAGTGCGGCAGGCGCTGATAGTCGCGGGACTTGGATGGGCCCGTCTTGGTCGCCGACCGAAATGGGCTAGCCGATGCGCGAAATCATCCATATCGTTCCAAACATCAAGTTCATGTCCGATGGCCGGCAGGTCGGAATGATCAACTTCGCGCTGGATCTTGCTATCGAAGACGACGGCTCGGTCTCTGTTTTGAATAATGACAGCGCTGGGAACACGGCGGGCGACGGCTCTACACCGCCTTCGCCATTAACAGGCGCCATGACCCCTCGCTCGCACGGCGACACGGCCACGCCGCATGGGATGCACCATCACCATGACGGCGCAGACCCGCGCGACCATCGCCACAGCCATCGCGTTCACGAGCGTATAATAGACCATCATGTCGCGGCTCGCGTAGAGGAAGGCGCCAGAAATACTGCACAAGGCGCAGTCGGGCCAATGTCCACGAAAGGCCATCCAGGTGCGTCGGGGCCTAAAGGCGCGTCTCTTGCGGATCATGCACATAGCCATGTCGCGCATCCAATGGCGGAGGGTCCGATGAACACGGCGGCCGGCGCTGTTGGGCCGATGTCTACCAAACCAAACCAATCTCCGGAAGGAACAAGCCCGAAAGGGCCAATTACGTCAGGGGCAACTTTCACAAATAGCGTTTATAAAAGAGCATTGGCTATGGGGATTCCTGAGACACAGGCTCGGCTCGCTGCTGCACAGGCGGCCCATGAAAGCATGAGCGGGCGAAGCCATGTCGCCAGAGCCTATAATAACATTTTCGGGGTGAAGGGCCGGGGGGATGCTGGCATAGGTAGTAGAGCTGGCGATGGTGATCGCAAAGGACATTACGCTGCTTACAGCTCACCAGAAAAGAGCCTAGAGGCTTGGTGGGGGCACATACAGAGACGCTGGCCTGACGCGGCCAATGCAACGACGCTCGAATCAGCGGCCGCTGGGCTTCATGCGGGACGACGAGGTGGGTACGCGGAAGACCCAAAATATGTCAGCAAAATTCTTCCAAGGATGCGGGGCATTAATGGTGCCAACCCAATTTCAGATAGCGTCGCCGCCGCTCAACCAGCCGCATCCGAGGTGGCACCGAAGCAACTGGCCAAAATGGCGCTGCTCCGCGGCAAAAAGATTAAAAATCAGGTTCCTTATTCGGAAAGCCAAGGAGGGCGGTTCTTTCACCATGGCAGAGTTGTCAAGCCAGACACATCATTTCTTGACCAGGGAAATCCAGACGACGCACCTACAAATTCTCCTTATCTCGGCAAGCCAGACAAACGCGCCATAACTGAAATCACGCCTGCCTATCCAGATCCAGCTTCCAAGCGCAAGCCAGAAGGAGCCTTCAGATCCGACTTCACGGTTTAAACTGAAGACGCCTTTGAAGAGAGATATTTAAATGAGAAATATTGCTCTGGCGTTTCGTAATCTGATACGCGCGGCTTGGCGCTTGGCGCGGCTATGGCTCCGGATGAAACTAGCGGGGCGCGCATGAGCGACGGCTTCGATGTCCCATGCAGCGGCATGTGGGAATTCGCGGCGGACAAAGCGAGCCACGTTTTCTATCCCGATCGCGCCCTCGTGGATCCTCCACTGACCGGCGTAGAGCGGAAGGCGTTTGCGCAAGAGATAGGCAATCGGCGAGAGGCATGGCGGGATGCATGCGATGCGCATTTGTGGGACTTGTATCGCGCACAACCGAACGGGATTCGGAATCGATGACCTGGAAGCCAGACAGACGCCAGATTGATCTTATTGCGGAATACGGAGCTGCCCACATGCCGGTAGAAGCTATTGCGGCTGCTCTGGACATCCATCCTGATGATTTGCGGGGGTGGATAGGCAAGCTCGCAGCGACGCGCTCCCAGCCTCGCTACGTCCCGCCAGAATTGCCGCCTGTGCTACCGCAGCCCGCCAACCGTCCTGGCCGGATTCTTTCGGAGAGAGTGTTCGGCCTAGCTGAGTCCGTGGACGACGATAGCCAGCACGCAGAGCAGGAATAGAATCAGGCCGATTGCTTGAGCGGTTGGCGTCTCTGCCCAATCGGGTTTGTCTTCGGTCGGCGCCTCGATCGTCACCCTGGCAAACTGCGCAGGAAGCCCAAGGGCGGCCGCTTCTGCTCTGATGGATGAAACTGCCTGACCGACGCTTGCCCCCACCAGCAGGCCGTCTGTGTTGAGATGCTTGGCCAAGCGGACAATCGCACCTTCTCGGGCCGTTATGGCTGCATCGGCCGATGAAAACGCGAACGCGGCCACTGGCTTCACATTAGCGAGATGCTCATTTTCGCCATTCTGATCGGTGACGCCGAGGAAGATCGCGCCGTCAGTGTCGCGCTTGAATATGCCAAGCATGCCGGCCCCGGCGATCGTTGGCGGCTTCTTTCCCCATACTGCCAGCTCCTTGCCGCTAAAGCTGATTCCTGGACGGACAAGCCCGTTGAACAGACGTGGGCCGGATAGCCAGAATCTCATTTCGGCTTCCTCTTGCTTGGTTTTACGCCGCCATTGTCACTGAACGTCACGCTGACGACTTCGCGTCGAGAATTTCTGTGATCTGATTTGCGCTTAGCAGGCCAGTAGTGGATGATAATATTCTCGTGAAGGTGGCAAGCATTGCCCTGTGCTGCTGCAATGAGCAGGGTGTGTATTCATACATCTTACGATCTTTGAATTCGTTAAACCGATCGAGTTTATGAACTAGAAAACTTGCGACAGAAGCGTGATTCGAATTATTGCCGAATCCATCGAACTTAGAAACTTCTGATATGCGTGCCTTGTCTCCATCTGAAAGATGATCATACGAGCTTTCGATGCATGACCACATGTTCAGGAGATTGGTCGTTTCAATGACAACATCAAGGTCGACATTCTCGCCAACGTCGAACAAGCCAGGATATTTCCATTTCAGGCCCCAAGCATGGCCGTCATGTATCGCGGACTTAACAAACTGCGAGTCTATTTTGGTTTTGCCTTCTATTCCCAGATGCTCGTAAATTTCGCTGAGCATGTAGAGAATCAGCTTTTCGCCGTCAGTCAATTTCATTTCAAAAATCCTTTTTCCCTGAGCCAATCTTCTAAAAGGCGTTCCATCAAATTCATCATGGAGCGGCCATCAGCTTCTGCGGCCTTTTTGAGCGCGGCTTTTGTCGCGGGCTTCAATCGGATCGCCGTAACGACCTTGACGTCTTTCTTCGGCTTGCTAGGTCTTACCATTTTATTATCAGCCTATTGATAATATGAGTACGAAAATATATATAACACTAGCTTACCACAAGTGCAAGGAGACAACATGACGAAATCAACAAGTAAATCAACGATTCCCGCCATCTCACAGGCGGCAGGACTAGCGGCCAGGGCCATCGCCCGGCTTGAGGCCAACGCGGCGGAAGTTCATGCCGAGGCGACCAATAGGCGCGGGTTCCAAGCGGTGTCATCGAAGGACGGCTTCTCGGCTCTCATCCGCCACGGCAAGACCGTGATCGAAATTCAAGGCGATGACTTCGCTGTCCGGCAAACCGATTGACGAGAGCGAGACGGCCGGGAGACCTACTTCACGACCGTCTCTAACCATGTCGCACCCGCGCTATGGTTTGGCATGGCTGACAATGATCTTATCACGCGCGCAGAGCCGCGTAACCTAGGAGGAACACCATGACACCACAAGAAGCACGAGCTAAAGCCAAGGAATTTACGAGCCATACTCCCAACGGCAACCGGACCGAAGAAGAGCAAAAGCAATTCGAAAGCGAATATGCTAGGCGCCTTCAATTTGAGGCGACTTTCAACGAATGGCTCAGACTTCGCGCGACAGATCTGGATTCGGAAGAGGCGGAAGAGGCGCGTTACGATCGGGAAAACGAGTGCGCCGACCTCGTGCTGACAACGCCGGCAGTTTACGATTGGATGATATTCCAAAAGTTTGAGGTCATTGAGCATTACCTTGCTAAGCACGGTGAGGTTTGTTCCGGCATGGAGTTGATGGCGGCTCAGGCTCTTGCGAGCATCAAAATTGACCTTCTCCGCTTCGGCCTCCAGCGCGAACAAAAGGAGCAGCAACAATGACCAAACGCAAAGCACCGGCGGCGAAGGCAGCCGACCCTATCTTCGCGATGATCGCCGAACACAAGCGGCTGGAAAAGGAATGGTTGCGCCTTAGCAACGAGCTTGATCTCGCCGAGGCTGAGGCACGCAAAAAATATGGGGCACAGCCGTTGGATCTGATTGAATGGCGAAACTACTCGGCGATTGGCGAGTATGGAATCGATAAGGCCCGCGAAGAGTTTTTGAGCCTCCCCGGTGCCGATCGCGACAAAGTTGAGGCGGAATATCAAGACGCCAAGCGGAGGTTTGCTGCGCGCGGGTATGAATGCATCGCTTGGGACTATCGCACCGGCGTCGCCTTCTTACGAGAGCAATATGAATGCGCAAAGATTGCCATGGAAAGAGCAACCATTCGCATGGCTCGCACGAAACCAACGACTCCGGCCGGAGCCGCTGCCCTCATCAGCCAGGTCCGCCGCGAACTTATGACTGGCGAGGTTGGCTGGGAAACGACAGCACTCAGGATGATCGCTGTCTCACTTGCTCAAATGGAGGCCGCATGATCGAGCTCTTGCGCATCCACGCGCTTGTCCGCATGACGACTCTTCGAATCCGCTACCGCGTTTTGAAGCTTCGCGCCCTCATGTTCGTCTTGCGGCGACTCATGGCGCGGGCCGAGCGGCTGGCGCGGCCGGAGGCGTGAGAGTGCCGCACAAAAAGCCCCTGATCTGGACCAACCAGCCAGACCAGGGGCACGCCCTATGCTGGTAAGGCGTTTCCGCGGGCAGGGGGATGCGCCGCGAATGCTAAATATCGCTTTTTGGGCTTCAAAGGTTCCATCTGGGCTGCAAAAAAGGGGCATGCATCGCCCCGCCACTTATTCTATTGCAACATGGTGACGGCATAACCCGAGGTTCAAATGTCGATACGCAAACGCACGTGGAAGACCGCCAAGGGCGAGGCGAAGGAAGCCTGGGTAGTCGATTATGTCGACGGGGCGGGCAAGCGCCGGCTGAAGACCTTCAGCAAGAAAAAGGAAGCCGACGCTTACGAGACAACCGCGAAGCACGAGCTAGCCCAAGGCACGCATACGCCGGACTCGGCCAGTGTTACGGTTGCGGAAGCGGCTGAACGATGGTTAAAAACATGCGAGAGCAGGGACTATCCTGTTGAGCGGTCAACCTTGGCGTTTTACGAGCAGACGGTCCGGCTTCATATTGTCCCAGCAATTGGCGGAACGAAGCTCTCGAAGCTGACGACTTCGAGGGTCCGCGACTTCGAGGACGATCTTCGGAAAGGCGGCGTCTCGCCCGCGATGATCCGCAAGATTCGCGTGAACCTCGGGGCTGTTCTGTCTGACGCCCAGGAGCGCGGTCTCGTGGCCAGAAACGTCGTCAAGGAATTGAGGGCAAGGCGCACGCCTGGCATTGATAAGAGGGCAGACGAGCGCGCCAAGGGCAGGCTGGAGGTCGGGGTCGATATTCCTTCCCGCGAAGAGATCAAGGCCCTCGTGGCGTCCATCAAGGGGCGCTGGCGTCCACTTATTATAACGGCAATCTTTACGGGTATGCGGGCATCGGAGCTTCGCGGATTGCGGTGGGCGGATGTCAATTTCGATAAGAACGAGATCAACGTCAGGCAGCGCGCGGATCGTTATCTTAAGATCGGGCCACCAAAATCTAAATCAGGCGCGCGGGCCATTCCTATGCCGCCGCTTGTCGCGAACACGCTTCGCGAGTGGAAGCTTGCTTGTCCGACCAAGGGCGGCTTGGCCTTTCCGAACGGGCAGGGGAATGTCGAGAGTCATCCTAACATATTGCAGCGCGGGCTTATGCCGGCATGGCGAGCTGCTGGCGTCGTCAATCCTGACGGCTCGGCCAAATACTCCGGTCTGCATAGCTTACGGCACTTCTACGCGTCTTGGTGCGTCAACGCGAGGAAAGACGGCGGCTTAGAATTGTCCGGGAAGGTGGCTCAGACCAGGCTTGGACATTCGACTATCGCCATGACCTTGGATGTCTACGGTCATTTATTCCCTAGCGGCGACGACGGATCCGAGCTTGCGGCGGCGGAAAGGTCGCTTTTGGGGTAAGCGACATGGATGCGACAAAATTGCCTAAGTCTTTGATATATATGAGACGATAAAAGCCTTCTAAGCGGCAGGTCGCAGGTTCGAGCCCTGCCGGGGTCGCCATATCGCCCTTCTGCCCCTCTAGGGATTCCCCGCACCTAGTGTCAGGTGCGGGTAAAGCTGTTCATGTTTTTTCCCTCCCCAGCTTCCCCATGGCCTCGCGCGCCAGCTTGGCGCGATCTGCTTGTCGCGTGTATAACGACGCCATCTTCCCCCCTGTCCAGCCGTAAATGGCTTCGAGCTGTGCCACCGTCGCCCCGTTTTCGGCCGCGCGCGTAGCCCCCGCTTTACGCAATCCATGCGCAGATCCCGGCACGCCTGCCTCTTTGCAGGCACCGCGAAATCAATTCCCAAAAGACTCCTTGGTCATGGGCCGACCACGTTTCCCGGCTATAAAGGCGAGGTCGCCGGTTCGACTTGCGTTGATAATCGCCGCCAGCTCCGGCAAGACCGGGATAATGATTTGTGTGCCCGTCTTGCCCGCGCGCAAGGTGATGATCCCGTCCTTAATGTGCTGGCGCCCAAGCCTTACGGCATCACCGCGCCGCAACCCGGTATAGAGCAAGATCGTCAGCGCCAACCGTTCGCGCGTGCCGATCGGCCAGCGTGCCTCAAATTGCGCGATTTCGTCTTCCGTCCACGAATGGAAACCATCTGTGCGCGGGAGGGGGATGCGGACACCCTCGGTGGGGTCTCGTTCAATGAACGAGTTTTCCGCGGCCCAACGAAACAAACCGCGTAAGGCTTTCAAAAAGGTTTTGGCGGCAAAGGGTGTAGCGCCGCGCCGATCGAGGCCGGCCATTACGGACTGGCGCGTGACGTTTGTATACGCCTCAGCCCCGGCAGTTGCCGCGACCTTCTTGAAGACTAATTCCCGTTGGCGCCGTGTGGCCGGTGCGAGCGCCGTCCACGCCCTGGAATTGCGATAGCGGGAAATTAGCCACGCCAGTGACTCGACGGACATCGTGGGGCTCTTTTGGGGCGTCGAGTCGCCTGTCCACGCCGCGCGATAAGCGGCTAAAAATTCAGCGGACCCAAACTCGCCGCGGATACGGATGCGTGGGCCTTTGCCAAGTCTAAAATACCAAGTGACCGCACCGTGGCGGGTGATCTCTCGATGAAGAAATGGTGGGCGCGGTCGCGGCATGAATTCCATTAAAGGATAATCTCGCGCTTTTTGGCAACCTCTGGCTTAGTTGGTTCAACTGGCACAAGCTTGATCGTGCCGTCTGGCGCTATCTCGACCGTTCGCGGCGAACCCACCTGTTCGGCAGCGCGAATGGCTCGGGCAATATCGGCTTGCGTGACGCGGGCAGGGCGGCGGGGCATGCCTAATATAGAAAATTTTTCGGAAAAACTTCAGCTTCCGGGAAAATAAAGGCTATTCGGATCGCGGCCGGTTCATAATGCGAGAACGTCGCCGGTCGAGCTTTTGCTCCCACACGATAAAGTCGTAAACGCCCGCGGTCGAACTTTCTTATATGCGCAGTGGTCCGACCGAAGTTGATGGCGATCGACACGCCAGTCGATATCAAGCCCTGAAAGCGAAATCCTGGCAGCTTGAAAGTCATACCGACATTGCCGACCTGCATCGGATAATGAGCGAACGCGCCCCGTACCGCGCCAATCGCCTCGCCGCGCTCTTGTCGAAAATGTTGGCCCTCGCGATTCGCTAGCAAATGCGCGCTGACAATCCGGCTCAAGGAATCGATCGCAATCACGAAGAAAAATGCGAGTGCTATCTTTCCCCCACCGATCTCGCGGCCTTGCTTGCGGCCTTGAACGCGCATGGGAACCCGCAGGCGGCCGATGCCTTGCCCCTGCTCCCCTTTTTTGACCGGCGCCAAAAAGAACGAAGTCCTTGGCGCGCGGCGGGATCAATTCGACCTCGCCGCGGGAACATGGTCCAAGCCGGCCTCGACGACAAAACAAGCGAAGCTCCACCATGTCCCGCTTTCGGGTCCGGCAATCGAGCTTCTAGCCGCGCTAAAATCGCGGCATGAGCGCGGGCCTTTTGTTTTTCCCGGTCGCAATGGCCAGCCAATCACGGATATCAAGCGGTCCTGGGCGACAATCTGCAAGCGCGCCGGGCTTCAGGATTTCAGGAAGCATGATCTCAGGCATTCCTTCGCCTCGCTGCTCATCAACGAAGCCCTCGGCTTGCCGGCCATCGGTCAATTGCTCGGCCACTCGCGGCGAGAAACGACAGACAGCCATTTGGCGCTCGAAACGACGCGCGCCGCGACAGAAAAAGTTGGCCGTCTTATAAAAATGTGAACTATCAAATTTGGAGTGATAATTCGCTTTTCTCTAAGCCCTCAAAACCTTATATGCGATTGCCCGCGTTTGCGGGAGATTTGAATCAAAGCCTTCACTGAAAAGATTGCAACTGCGCCCGCGATGGACGCTGCAAGGTGAAGGCATGTCAAATGATATCGATCACACGCCGGCCGCGTCGGTGCCGATCGAGATCAGCCTGTTCACCAAGGATGGCGGCGATCTCACCAAGAAGGTTCATTGGAACCCCGAGCACACAGGCATCGTCTCCGATAGCCGCGATTGCAAGATGTCATCCGGCATTATGTCCCGGATCCTTTTGCCGGATTGGCGCGATCTTGCCCGTGGCCTCCCGCAGTTTTCCGGCAACACGGCTCTCGCGCTCGGTCGCATGAAGCCCGATCTACCGGATGCCATACGGCTCGTCACCAAAAAATCGCCGGAATGCGATCAACCGGGATACGCCAGCCGGACCGCCGACAATATCCTCTACGCGCGGGGCCAGCCGGCGGTCCTTCTGCTCGATTTCGACACGAAGGGCATGACGCCCGAGAATAAAGCCCGGCTCGCCGAGCTTGGCGGCTTCCTCGGCGCGCTCGCGGCGATCTGCCCGGGCTTCGAAAAGGCCGGGTACATTAGTCGCCGATCGACAAGCGCTGGCATCTATGATGCGGCGACTGGCCAGCGTTTCGGCGAGGGCGGTTGGCACGTGTATGTCCTTATTAATGATGGTGCGAAGGCCGAGGAGTTTCTCGCAGCGCTCCATCAGCGCGCTTGGTTGGCCGGCTTGGGTTGGTTTCGCATCGGTGAAGCCGGCCAATTTCTTGAACGCTCGACTATTGATACGAGCGTGGGAAAACCGGAGCGGCTGATCTTCGAGGCCAACCCCGAGCTCGACCCGGGCCTGGCGCAGGAGGCACGGCCGGCCGAGATCCACGACGGCGGGAGGCTGAGCCTCACCTTCGCGCTGAAGGTGACGGAATTGGATGCTTTCCGGCGGTGCTTGAACGCGGCAAAAGAGCCGTTGCAGGCCGAAGCCGCGGCCAAGCGGGAAGCCTTTCGCGCAAAGCACAAAGAACAGGCCGTTCGCACCGGCATGGACCCGGATCGCGCCGAGAGGATGGCCTCGCGCTGGACCCAGAACGTCCTTCGGCCCGGCGTGCCGATCGAATTTGAAGATGAAGACATCGGCACGAAAAATGTGGGGGAAATCCTTGGCGACCCGGAGCGCTATGACGGCGAGAGTTGCTACGACCCCGTCGAAGGCAAAGCTTATGGGCGCGCCAATGCGAAATTCTTCGCCGATCAGCTTTGCATTCATTGCTTCGCCCATGGAGGTGGGGTCTTCCTTCTCGCCATGACGCTGCATCTGCAAGAGCCTTGATCGAACGGGGCGACCCGACGAAGGCGGTGGACATCCTTTGCCGCTTGGCGAGCAAAATGGATATCGATGTCGTTGAGCGAAAGGTGCTCGCGAGACTCGCCGGCGACCGCACCGGCTGCAAAGAACGCGTTGCTGAAGTGGCGCTGAAGGAAGCGCTCGCGATCGAGCGCGAAGCGCGCGCACAAGCCTTTCGAGACAAAGCCTCTCGGGAAAGCACAAGGGTCCGTCTCCCGGCGTTGCCGGCCGACACCGAAATCAATCCCGTGATGGAAACCTGGGATGAAATCCTTGCGAACACCCCCGCGGCCCGGGAAGAAGGACAAGAGTTTGCCGAACCGCCGATGCGCGATGCGGAAGGTTGGCCGATAGAGATCCGCTCGCGCGATCCCCCTGGACTGCATACCCTTTCCAGCGCCGGCGCAAATGCGGAGGAGGACGAAAAATCGCGCCTGCAGGCGCCGGAGCAGTTCCTTCTCTCCAAGCATGACAAGCTCTCCTTGGAACGTGAAGTTGGCCATTACATTACTTTTGTCGATAGGACCTTTGACGGCGAGCGCTATGTCGCGCCTCCCGCAAAATTCGTGTTGCATTATTTGGGTTTGAAAACATCCAAAGCGCCCCGCGTGCATGGGGTGATGACACTCCCCGTTGTCTTGCCGGATGGGACTCTATTGGCTGAAAACGGCCTCGATCGCGAGCGGCGGGTCTCCTTTCGCATAGACCAAACCTTGATGCGCCATATCCCGAAACGGGAGGACTGCACCCCCGAGGCCGTCCGCGCCGCATATAAATTCCTGACAGACGAATGGTTCGTCGATGTCATGACGGATCGGAAGGGCAAAGCCACTCTCGTCGCCTATGCGCTGTCGATCATCGAGCGCTGCTTGATCCCGGATCGGCCGGTCTACACGGTGACCGCCGGGCAGCGCGGCGGCGGCAAGACGACGGTCTTGATGATGATCGCTTTAGCGACGCTCGGCGTGAAACCGGCGGCGGCGGCTTGGTCCGGGGATCCGACCGAACGCAAGAAAGCGCTCTTCGCATATTTGCTCGAAGGCTTACCCACCCTCATTTGGGATAATATCCCTCGTGGCGCCGCAATTTCCTGCCCGTCGATCGAGCGCTCTTGTACCGCCGAGACCTATTCAGACCGCATTCTTGGCATCACCGGCATTGGCACTGCCGACGCCTTTACGATCCAAACATTCACCGGCAATTGCATCCGCCCCGTTGGCGATCTCGCCTCAAGAAACTTGACGATCACGATCACGACCGCGCAGCCCGATCCGGAAAATCGCGCCTTTGTCCATAGCGATCCTTTAGCTTGGACGTGGGACCATCGAGGTAAAATTCTCTGCGCCTTGTTTACGATTTTGCTCGCGCCCCACGAACAGCGCGAGGGCACGCGCTTCAAGGTTTGGCAACGGCTGGTTGGCTCGCCTGTGGAATTCGCGGCGAATACACCGGACACGCTACCGGAACAGCGGATTTCGTTCCAGGAAATCTTCCTCGAAGGCGAGCGGGAAGGGGATGATGAAGCGCTTGCGCGAGGGGAAATTCTTCAAGCACTGCATGGCCTTTTCCCGTCCCCGCCGGAAGCCGGCGCAAATATGCCACGCGTTGAGAACGAGTTCAGTACAGTCAAGGTTCTCGCCTGCCTGAGCGCGAGCGCTAACGAAGCCAAAGACAGCGGCGGGCCGGAAGAGGAAGCCATCGTAAGTTTGCGCTATTTCTGCACCACCAGGGATGCGAAGGGACCCACGGTGAGGTCCGTTCCCAAAGCCCTAAAATCGATTGTTGGCGCGACAACGGCCGTTGCGGGCGGAATTTTAACCCTCCGCAACCGGTGGGACACGCATAAGAAAATCCCGTTCTTCTGGGTTGAATTTCAACCAGAGTTGAACCCGGATGGCACCAAGACGGTCGAGGCTGAGGCGGTGGAAAGGGCCGGGATGGATGCTGCTGCAAAGATTGCCGCGGCCGCCGAACATGCCGCGCAAAATGCCGCGACGAAAGTTCAAGTTGAAAAGATGTTGGCGGCACGACAAGCGGCTGGGCCCATCAATCCGTTTGGTCCGTCCGTCGCACATCCGTTGCCAAAACCGAATGGGGAAACAAAACCATCTCCATTCAAACCGGGACCACCGCCGTTCGAGGATTTGAAACCTGAAGGGTAATGTTTGCGGGGGATGCGGACGATGCGGGGGGTGTTCATGCCGTTCTGTCTAGAAAAAAGGTATTAAAAAATGAACAGCCTCAAGCTTAACAGCTTTTAAACACGATTCAGCCCGTGGGGTTTGGCCTATCCAACCCCCGCATTCCCCGCATCCCCCGCAAGTTCGGCAAGTGCGGACGAATCCGAACACAAACGAAGGATTGCATGCGATGTTTCACAGGCTTCAACTTCACCGGGACGAACAAACCCGTCGCGCCACACCTCACCTGCTTGAGCCTGAGGTGGAGGACCGCCTTGTGGTTTTTGATTGGGACGATGTCGCACCCACGAGAAACGGGCGCGAGGCCGCTTTGCGACCAAAGAAGCGCGACCAACGCACCATAAGGGTTCTTGAGCGAAGCTCACCCTGACGAGGCTCGGGGAGAACTGGCTCGATTTCTCCTGTGGGGTAGGAATTGTGCGGCAGATATGAACGATCTTCCAGCCATCGACGAAAGCGTGGCCCTAATTCCGTCGGAACCGGAATCGGCTGTACCGGAAATCCGGATCGTCATTCCGGGCGAAGCTCCACGTCCACCGTCCGCCAGCCGGAGTTGGCTGCGGACACCACATAGTCTCTATATCAGCGCGATCGTGAAAGCCGCCGAGCGGGCCATGTGTGGCGAGAAGCCTTGGACGGGACCGGTCGAGCTATGGATCAGCCTCGAATATCTCCCGCCGGTCAAGTGGACCAAGGCGAGGCGCGCGTCTATGCACTGGAAGATCACGGCGCCCGCCGCCCAAAATCTCGTCAAGCTGATCCTGGACGGTTTGACTGATGTTGTTTTCCTTGAAGACGAGCAAGTGGCGGTTTTGCATGTGTCGAAGGTCTATGGCGCCACGGCCAAGACGACCATCACCGTGCGGCCGCTGACGTAGGGTTCAGGACTGGAACGGTGGGAACGAACGACCCGAGCTCAGCTTCGGCTAGGTTCACCCTCCAAACCTCCCTGTACCCAAAGGTGACGGCCCAAACACTTGGGACAGGGCGCTTTCTTGCAGCACTAACGATTGCGAGAGCTTTGTCGGGGGATATTGTCGTTTTCCTGACCCGTGACATATGTCACACCCTGTGACAGGGTTTCTGGAGATCTTTCCACCATGTTAATCCTCACGAGGGAAGAACTTGAAAACGTAGCCGATGTGCTCGGCTATCCGCGGGCGACACTGCGCCAATGGCGACATCGGCGCGCTATCCCGGAAGCGGCAAAATGGCGGCTTGTCAATTTCTTCGGGCAATCTTTCCAGATCGCTGACGAGCTGGCCGGCCCGACCTTCACGCGGCCGGCAGGCGGAACATGCCTCGCCGACCAGGCCGCGAAGTATATCAAATGACCACGGAAGCGATCACCTTCTTCTTGCCGGCCTCGATCGGCTCGGTGCGGAGATTCTCACGGTCGAATGGTTCCGGGACAAGCTGAACCGCGAAGGCCGTCCTGACCCGTGGGAGCTCGTCAGCTGGCGGCAGAAAGGTCCGCAACTCCGGGGCGCTCACAGCCCGCATAGCCAAATCAGCTCCAAAACCGCCTATTCTTGGCCAATAACAATGCCGATCCTAGCCCTGCAGGATGCCTTTGAGCGGGCGATTGAAGGACCAGATCACCCCGCCGGCGATTGCCGCGACAGCGGCGATCATAATGAAGAAGCTCATCTTGTCCGTCGAGCTCCAGAAGCTGCCGAGCCAGCCGGCGACAAAATTGCCGATGAAGCTGGTGCCGAGCCACAGGCCCATCATCGTCGAGATCATGCGCGCTGGCGCAATCTTCGAAACCAACGATAAGCCGATGGGGGAGAGATAGAGCTCGCCGATGGTGATGACGACGAAATAGGAGAACAGCCACCACCAAGTCGCCGAATTGCCGCCCGCCGACCATGCCGCACCTGCCATGATCAGATAGGACAGGGCGACGCCGAAGCAGCCGAGCGCCATCTTGGTGACGGTCGACGGCTCCATTCCGCGCTTCTCCTGCCATGTCCAGAACGCGATGATGAAAGGCGTGAAGGCGAATATCATAAAGGGGTTAAAGGCCTGGAACCAGGTCACCGGGATTTCGGCGTGCCAAACAATGAGATCGATGGTCCGGTCGGTATGGTCGCTAGCCCACAACGCGATGGTGTTGCCCTGCTGCTCATAGGCGGCCCAGAACATCGTGGTCGGCAGAAACAACGCGATCAGCGCCAGGATGGCGCGCCATTCGTTGCGGTCGAGAGGCTTCTTGTCGAGTCCGGCGGCCTTGGCCTTGTGCATCTCGTCCGGCGGCAGCATGGGCGAGGCGTAGAGGTAGAAAGCGAGCGCGATCGTCATACCGACGCCGGCGGCGGCAAATCCATAGTGCCAGCCCAGCTCCTCGCCGAGCGTGCCGCAGATGAGGGGCGCGAGGAACGCGCCGACATTGATACCGACGTAAAAGATCGAATAGGCGCGGTCGCGCCGATGGTCGCCCGGCGCGTAGAGGCTACCGACCTGGGTGGAGATATTGGGCTTGAAGGCGCCATTGCCGAGAATGAGCGTGAAGAGCGCCAGCAGGAACAGCGGTTCGAATGCCATCATGAAATGGCCGACCGCCATCAGCCCGGCGCCAAGGATCACGGTGCGGCGCTGACCGAGCAGGTTGTCCGCAAGCCAGCCTCCAAAGAGGGGGGTCAGATAAACAAACCCGGTATAGAGACCATAAATCTGCGATGCGAAGGGTTGCACGCCGAGCGGGCCGAATATGCTTTCGAGCACGCCGCGCAGGGTGCCTATTCCGATGACATCATTACGGCCGGGCAGCAGAAGGTATTTCACCATGTAAAGGACGAGCAGCGCGCGCATGCCGTAATACGAAAAGCGCTCCCACATCTCGGTGGTGAACAGAAAAGTCAACCCGCGCGGATGGCCGAGGAAATCGTCCTCGGCGGTACGGTTGCGATCGGTGCGTGACAGCGCCATGATATTCCCGATACAAAGAGCACGCGACAGTTAAACTTTGTGGGCGCGGCGAATGCAATCGTGTTCGAGCAGGACGAAACCGGCAATCCCGAGAGGTAGAGTTGAACGTCAAGATTAATATGTACTAGGGCATTGCCGCTCATTGCCTCGGCTTCGTAATCCAATTCGTAATATGCTCTATAAAGGGCCACACTTTCGCGATGGGGGGCTCGATTTCGATGTTAATGAAACTCATGACCGGAGCGGCGTTAGCCGCCGCAGTTCTCGCGGGGGCCGCGCCGGCCAAGGCGCAGTCGTTTCAGAGCGTCGTCGAGGCCTTTTACAATGATGAATTTCGGGCTCACCCGATCGCCGCAACTGACATTGGCGTGCATGATTACGATGCCGAGGTCGATGATCTGAGTCGAGACGGCCAGACCAAAAACGCTGCGCGGCTGCACAAGGCACTCGATGAGTTCACTGCAATCGATCCGGCGACACTGTCGGCTGGCGACCGCGACGACAGAGAGATGCTGATCAACGGCATCAAAGGGAAGCTTCTGGACCTCGAGACGATAAGGTACTGGCAGAAGGACCCAAACGTTTACGTGCGCAGCGCGACCTCGGCGGTCTTCGATCTCGTTCATCGTGATTTTGCGCCGCTTGCAGATCGCTTGCGGTCGGTCATCGCCCGCGAGGATCAGATTCCAATGCTACTCGCGAGGGGCAAGGCCAATATCGAGCATCCACCGAGGGCATTCGTTGACATCGCAATCCGCAATGTCGCGGGCTCGATCGATTTCCTGAAGACTGGCGCCCCTGCGGCCTTCGCCGCCGTGGAGGATCAAGAGCTCAAACGCGACTTCACGGCGTCCAACGATTCCGCGATTGCTGCCTTCGAAAATTATAGGACCTATCTCGAACAGGAACTGAAACCCAAAGCATCTGGCAAGCAGACAGTTTCCGCCAAGCGAGTTCATTGGGCTAAAACTTACCTTACCCATGGCTTGGCTATTTTACATTTATGTTGAAAGCTATTGTCAACCCCGCCAATAATTGTCAGTTTCGCCTTGTCGCAATCGGTGTCTTTAATAGTCGTACTGCAATCTATGGAGGCTGTTTGGATGCCCGTTTTGATACACATCCTTGTCAGTGGAGTCACACATGCCTCACTAACATTGCTTTGAGTAATAGGTGGTAAATCGAAATGCTTTTTACTTGGTGGAAAAATTCTTATGCAAATGTAAGTATTTTCATTTATATTTGTAAAAGTTACTTTACCATAACATCCGGGCGTGTCTGTACTACATGATGCTATTGCGTTTGAGCTATTAATTAGCACAGCTATAACAGGCACGAATATTTGCAAATGTCGCATTGCATTGGACATGTTCTTGCTCACTGAATGTAGTAGTAGCCGGGCCATTCCCTTGTCGGCAATATTCCCCATTGCAGTTCTCGGCGGAACGGCATTGGCACGAGATTCAGAGTCCTGTCTTGGGTGGTGTGGTCGTCGTCCCTGTGTCGTAGTGGTAGTCTGCGCGGGCTTGCCGCCGCCGGTCACAACCTGCGTGTTCGATGTGAAGCTGACGGAGGGCACGAAGGCGCGGGGAAGGGCTGTGACTGTATCGACAACCGTCTTTGCCGAGCTCTGGGCCACGTATTTGTGCCCGGTGACGACGCCCCTGTCGAATGTGAGTGTATTCTGTGGATTGGTTAGAAAATCGCGTTGTGGGTTAATAAAGTCGCTATCCAGATATATATTCAATACTTGTGGCAAAGCCAATAGAATTCCATTGCTTTTGTTGACGCTACATTTAAGTGTAGCGACGGCTGAAACTGGATAGTAAGCAACCAATCCATTGTTCGGATAGTCTGTTGCATGCCTATCCGGTTGACACATACACACACTAGGGCTAGTGTTTTTTTTCATA
>Ga0302320_10010969_pt1 | contig 19253 bp, 17 predicted proteins | sample Bog_T0_3_FD_202130 | JGI IMG/M metagenome (GOLD analysis project Ga0302320, IMG submission 202130) | Peat permafrost microbial communities from Stordalen Mire near Abisko, Sweden - Bog_T0_3 | ecosystem: Environmental > Terrestrial > Soil > Wetlands > Peat | place: Sweden: Abisko, Stordalen Mire... | reverse complement strand
CTGCTCCCTGCCCCTCACACTCTGGGCAGATCCTCACTAGCGGTTTTGTTGAACTCGGTATGGAAGACGGTCAGCGCCCGCTGCATCATCTCCGCTTGGCGCTGCATGACGATCAGGTCCAGCGTGCCTTGAATTGTGTCCTCATTGGCGGACTCCAAGGCCCCCTGGTGCACCGCGGAGCCTTTGGCCAGGATCGGAGCCACTCCCTTCGGCGCAACATAGCGATTGGTCCCCTCGGGAGTCATTTGCGTCCCCGATGGGAAGGTATAAACGCCTACCGTTGCCACCACCCCGCCAGCCACCGAAAGCGCGCCATCGGTTCCAATCGAAACCTCGCCGGGAGGAATCGGAATCAACTGCCCGATACTCGACAGAACCGGCTCTCCGGCTCCCGTCACCAGCAAACCGTTTGGAGTGCGATGAAAGCTGCCGTCGCGGGTAAAGCGTGGACCATTGGGCGTCTGCACCATGAAAAAGCCCTGGCCTTCAATAGCCAAGTCAAGCGGATTGCCGGTCTGCTGTAACGAACCCTGCGACATATTCAGTTGGTCGCCGCCCAGCAGTCCATAATTGTTCACCGTTTTTCCCAACTGCGAATCGTAAGCGTCTGGTCCCAGCAATACCGACCGAAAAAACTCTCGCTCGGCCCGGTAGCCGGGAGTCTGCGCATTGGCCAAATTGGCAGCCGCTGTATCCACCGCCTGGGTGCGCGCCACCAACCCGGTCATCGCCGCATAATATCCGCTATCCATAAGGCCTTCCTCCTGTCACGCGAACAACATTGCAGTTGGATGACCGGAATTAGACCAAGGGGATTAGAACAACATCAGAATTTTGAGAAAAATAGATTAGATCAGCATTAAAACTATCGATCCGCCCGCCTATTCATCCTTCCCGCGTCCATCCTTTCGCCGTTTTTCGGTGAAAGGATGGAAAGCTGTCTCACAATTCGTAAGCAGGGTGAACAGAGACATAAGAAGCCAAAAATATCTCTATTGATACGGCAATGGTCCAAAAGCCCAGAAGACCCGTCTGAGCAGGATCTACTTGCTCGTACCAAGCGTACTCTTGATAAACGCGGCGACACGGTCGTGGAGCTGATGAAGGCTGGCATCACTGATGTAGACCATGTGGCCCGACTCATACCAGTCGTACTCGATGTTCTTGGCCAGCGACTGCGGAATGGGCAGGTGCTTTTCTTCATAGGCCGCGGCAAAAAAAGGCGTGGCCAAATCGTAGTAGCCTCCGTTGACCATGATCTTCAGCCGCGGATTGGTCTTCAGGGCGTTGGCCAGATCGTTGGCCACGTTCAGGCTGGTGGGACCGCCGTGGTGACTCATATCCCAGTGTGTGCCCCCAAACTGCGCCGACGACAGATAGGTCTGCCCCTCACCAAACTTCAAATCACGGCGCACATAATCGTTGAACAGCGCCACATAAGCGGACGAAATAGCCGAGCTTTGCGGATCGTACTCCGCCTGCTGGCTCAGCGGATTGAGGCTGGGCCCGCTGAAGCGCGTGTCGAGACGACCGGTCGTCAATCCCTGATCGTCCAGCAGCTCCTTGGTGAATTCGCCCCCGCTGACCCGAAGATTGGCCTTCAACAGATAAGCCACCGGAAGACCGATGTATTCGTGCAGCTTCTCGGCCACCTGCTGCTTTTCTTGCTGGCTCAGGTCGGTTCCCAGGGCCAGCGCGTGGGAATACGGTCCCATCGCAAACTCTTCCACGTCCTTCAGAAAAGGCTCCAACGCGGTCGGCCGCTGCGGCAACTTCTGGTGATACCACGCCGTAGCTGCGTAGGTGGGCAGTGCCAACATATAGGGAAGATCCACGCCTGGATTCTCCCCTGGACCGTCAATGTCCGTAGTGAAATTGAAGATCTGCGAGAGCAGGATGACTCCATTCAGGTCGATGTCCTTGCGATTCTGCAAGATCTCGGCCAACACCGCTGAACGCGTGGTTCCGTAACTCTCGCCAAAAAGATATTTGGGCGAATTCCAACGGTTGTACTTGGAGATGAAGCGGGCAATGAAGCGCGCATAGGCGCTAGCGTCCTGGTCCACGCCCCAAAAAGCTGGCCCGGCATCCTTGCCAATCAGCCGGCCAAAGCCGGTTCCCGGCATGTCGATAAACACTAGATCGCTGGCATCGAGCAGCGAATCGGCATTGTCCACCAGCTTGTACGGCGCGGCCGGCTGGTGCTGGTCTCCGTCCGTCACCACATGCTTGGGACCGAGCGAACCCATGTGCAACCATACGGTCGAACTGCCAGGTCCGCCGTTGTAGAAAAAGGTCACGGGGCGGTCTTCCGCCTTGGCGTCCTTTTTGAAATACGCCACATAGAAGATGCGCGCCACTGGAGCAGCGTCCTTGGCATCTTTGGGCTCACTCAAAGCCAACTGGCTGCCGGGTTGCGGCTTGCCGTCCAAACCCAATTGTGCATCCTGGGAATCCGTTGCGCCCACCGTCAGCGTACCCGCCACGGCTGTGTATGCAATGCGCTGGCCGCCAACCGCGACGCTGCCTTGTGTGGTAACCTCCGTGGGCGCGGCCTTTTCAGCGGCAGAAGTGGCCTTGGGGGCTGTGGTTTCGTCTTCACCGCGAACGAGAGCCGGAAAAGTGAAAATCGATGCCGCAATCAGAACGGCAGACAAACGATGGGAAGGACGCATGGGCAACTCTCCAAAAAGAAAATCCAGTGAAAAGCCAGTATAGAACCCGCCCGGACGAGTCCAGATTTCTTTGCCCCTCCCAAAGTTGAATGACCGCGTCTGAATCGCCCCAATCTGGGCTAACCACACCAGCAATGAATCAAGTTTTTCGCCCCGTCAAAGATTAAAGCCTAGACTCGACTACGAGGCACTGTGGGGATGAAGACATGTGTCGTGATTGCGCGCGACGAGAGACCTCGAAACTTTCTTGCTGCCGCGCTGAAATCAATGAAGATGAAAACGGTGCTTCTGGATTCGCTGGGGAAGTTGAGCAAAACTCTGGAGAGCGTTTCCGTATGCGGGATTCTGCTCGAGTTGACGACCTCGATCACCGCTTCTCCGGCGGAAAAACGGGCGACACAGGAGTTCGCGGAGCTATACCCCTTCGACAAGTTCAAGCTTGTCGGAGATGAAATCCTGATCGTGGGCGAAAACCTTCAGCTATTCGTCGAGCGATGTCGCCAATTTAACCCCCGAAAAGGCCGGAAGACTGCCCGCAAAGAGGCTTTTCTGGCCGTCTACCTCTCGCCTGAGAACAGCTTCGAGGATGCCGAAAAGTCGGTCTGCAGCAAGATGGCCGATCACGGCTGGTTTGCCTATAGTGTGCGGGAGTGGCATGAGGGCAGCCGCGTGTGGCTCAAATTTGTTAGCGATGAGAAGGTTTTGGGTGGGACCGTGCGGTCGGTGCGACCGTGGGGAGATGACACCTTGCTACCCGGGATCGACATTGTCCTTGACACTGATAGCGAAATTAGGGCTGAATAAGCGTCTGGTCAAATGCAAACCATCCAGCTTGCCCGCCGCGACAGACAAACTGTCCTGATCCGGCCCATGGATTTCAGAGCCGGACCAGGACGCATGGGATTGAATTGCGGCTACAGTTTTGCCGGTGCTGCCAAAACTCCGTCGATGATCGAGGCCTGCAACTTCCCATTTCCATCCAGAGCGACCAAGCTGGCAGCACGACCCACGGCCAGAGAACCGGCTCGGTCGCTCTGCCCGGTCATTGTCGCGGGATTGACTGTGAGCAGACGCAAGCCTTCTTCCAGCCGCGCCCCGGTGAAGGCAAGAAAATTCTTGAGCGCCCGATCGAGGGTCAGCACACTGCCAGCCAGCACTCCGCCAGCCATGGCGCGGCCTCCAGCTACTTGTACCGCAAAGCCACCCAAAAAGTACTCTCCGTCCGGCATTCCTGCGGCGCTCATGGCATCGGTCACCAGAATGGCGCGCTGCGGCCCTTTGGCCCGCCACCATAGCTTGACGATCTCCGGCTGCACATGGATACCATCGCAGATCATCTCCGCGAAAAGCGCGTCCGAGGTCAGCACCGTACCCAGAATTCCCGGCTCGCGGTGATCCAGCGGGCGCATGGCGTTGAAGGTGTGGGTGGCGCTGGTGGCACCGGCAGCCATTACGGCGCGGGTTTCGGTCATCGTGGCGTTGGAGTGCCCCATCGAAATGCGCACCCCGCGCGCGGTGGCGTGCGCAGCCAGTTCGGCGGAGTTAGGCAGTTCTGGCGCCAAAGTCATCAGGCGCACTTGCCCTTCGGCAGCCTCAAACAAGCGGTCAAAGGTGGCAATATCAGGATCGAGCAAATACTCGGTGGGATGAACGCCGCGCTTGACGTGCGATAGAAACGGACCTTCCAGATGAATGCCAATGGGGTGCGCCTGACCAGCAATCTGCGGCTTGGCCATGAGCTTGGCCAGCCCGTCCAGCGACTTGAGGGTTGCGTCCATCGACGCGGTCACGGTAGTGGCCAGAAAGTTGCCAACTCCGCGCGTGGCCAAAAATCCGCCGATCGCTCCCAGCGCCTCGGGAGTGGCCTCCATCAGGTCGTGACCGGCCGCCCCGTGCGTGTGAACATCAAAAAATGCAGGCGCCAGGGTCGCTCCGGGAAAGTCGAGAACGTGGCCCTGAGTGGGCACTTCGCTGGCTGCGCGCGTTGCAATGGAGATGATCCGGCCTTCTTCAATCGTCACGACCGGATGATCGAGCAGCCCGGTTCCGTCCCAAAGCCGCTCAGCAGTAATCACAGTTCGCATAGCAGAATTATTGCACGAACGCTAGAAGTTTTGATCAGATCAAGCCTTTTTGATCAGTTAATCATCAAATTGCTCTGACCCAAGACGCCGCTTTGCGCCGCCTTCAGCACCGCCTGAGCGGCCGCCAGTTCTGCACGACAAGCCGTCAACTGCGCCGAAAGATGGACCAACTGCGACTCCAGGTGCAGACGCAACTCTTCGATAGCGTTCTCCAACCGGTCGTTCGCGGCAATCTGCTCCGTCTGGCTCGCTTGCACGGCCTTCAGGTTGGGAAGAATGACGCCGGAAAGCAAATGGGCGATGGTATCGACAGGATCATTCATAAGAAGATTTTAAGTATATTTCTCCCAAAGCGCCTGATTACGGATAGCCGCGCATTAGTAACCGGCAACTTCTTCTATTTTTGTTAATGTGGCGAGAACGCGGCGGGAGGCCGTCTGTTTTTTGGACTTGCACTTTGAATCATCCGCGCCAAATCAATCGGCCTGTCCTGAAAGCTTGAGTTATTGGGGAGGGTAGCCAACCGACTGAGCGTAGAGCGGCATCTTTCCGGCCGGCAGTTGGAGGGTCTCGGCCACTTCGTGCGCATGAAGCGTGTAGAACCATGCGTTCAGCCCTTCCGAAGCAGCAAACAGATAAATGTTCTGGCCGATAAAGCCTGTATCGACTTGTGCAAACTCACTCTTGGCATCGCTGACAAAGACCACGGTCGCGGCCGCATGGGAGGCATCTCCCTTGCCAATCTTGGCGCGGAAATCGCCGGTTAAAACCGCGCGTAGGGTGTTCGCTTCCGCATCGTAGACATAAACCCCTTGGGGCAGAACCACGTAGAGTTCAATTTCCTGCTTGTTCATGGCTGAAGGCGCAGTGCGGCCCAACTTCTGCATTTCTCCCTGCCGCCGGTTGACACCGAAAGCTGCCCACAGCAGGTTGGAGAGGGTTTCTTGAGGGATTGGCTTGTCTTGGAAAGTTCGTGCCGTATGCCGGTGCGCCAAGGCCTGCATCAAAGGCATCCCCGCATTAATCTGCGGATTGGGCAATACGATGGGAGGAACTCCGCCGCCTAGAAGGTTCGTTCCCGTTGAGCCGCCAAACGAGTACAGAGGGGAGACATACAAGGCAAGGCCAATCAACAAGGCAAAAGCTGCTGCCACAATCCCAATCTTCTTGTTGAAATGGGAGAGGATTACCTTCCAGTTCAGAATGAGATGAAATAGGGCGGCGAGGACAAATAATACGCCAATCCATTCGTGCAAGTGATTGATCCCAGATGTGCGAATGTGAAGCAGCATGAGAATTCCAGTGACGGATAGGACCACGAAGGCAACGGCCAAAATAGGACTAACCCACGTTCGACTGGTAATTGAAGACGAAGCGCTCATCATTGATTTCCTTTGTCCATTTAGACGGTTATCTAAAAATCAGGTTCATGCCGGAATCTATTTTGATCTCCGTTCCTTTGATTGTATGTTTTTTGGAATCGCAAGACCTGTGCAGCATTTGCTGTGAATCTATTAAGCGATCCGTGCTGCCAAGACTTGATTTTGAGGTCGGCGAAAACTGGAACCTCAAGCGTTCCCCTCTCATCCAATAAACTATGAGCATGACCAAGCGCATCGGTATTCATCTAGGCACCACCGGCGGCGCATCCAACGCTGTCGAGCGCGCCGCGGAGATTGGCGCCAACACTTTCCAGATATTTTCCTCCAGCCCGCGCATGTGGCGCGCCCCCAAAGTCGACCCCAAGCAGGCCGCGCGGATGAAAGAACTTCGCGCCAAGCTCGACGTTGGCCCTTTGGTGATCCATACCAGTTACCTCGTCAACGTTTGCAGCCAGACCGAGGAAGTACGCGAAAAAAGCGTCGTTGCCTTTCACGCTGAAATCGAGCGCGCGCTCGCCCTCGGCGCTGAGTTCCTGGTCCTGCATCCCGGCTCGTGGAAGGGACTAACGCGCGATGAAGGCCTCACCCTGGCCGCTGACTCCATCCGTCGCGCCATCGACGGCCTTGCGTGGCAGGAAACTCCATTTCACATTCTCATTGAGAACACGGCCGGCGCGGAGTTTTCTCTCGGCGGCAGCTTCGAGCAGGTTGCCGAACTGGTTGAGCGGCTCAAACCATCCGCTCCCATGGGAGTCTGTCTCGATACTTGCCACACTCACGTTGCCGGCTACGACCTAGTCAGTGCCGAAGGCTACGAGCAGACTGTTACCCAAGCCGCCGCCACCATCGGCCTCGACGCCGTGCGGGTCTGGCACATGAATGATGCTAAGGCCGCGCGCGGCTCCAAGCTCGACCGCCATGAGGAAATCGGCAAGGGAACCATGGGCCTCGAACCCTTCCGCCGCCTCTTGAATGACCCTCGTTTCGCTCACTGCGCTTTCATCGCTGAAACTCCAGTTGAAGAGCCCGGCGACGAGGAACGCAATGTACAAACCCTGTTGAGTCTGGTCCAGTAATCGACTTGGTATCTGATCGATGCTGCGGAATGTCCCTTGCGATTTCCAGGTCACCACAAAATCAGGCGCTCATGCAGAAGGCTCCCAGGCATGTCGAAAGCACGGAATGTCTTAGTGTATCCCCGGCGAGGACACGGCATTCTTGACCGGCTTCTTGAACAGCCACGCCGCTCCTGCGCAGAAAAAGGCTAACAACGCTGTCCAGCGAAAAACGTCGGTGTAGGCGATCAGCACCGATTGCTGCTGCATCAGGCCGTTGAGCAGCCCGTAAGCGCCGGGCCGCGCTTGCACCAGGCCAATGTGGTGTCCCAGGTAGCCAGCAAGCGCACGCGACTTCTGCTGCAAAACAAAGTTGCTGGGGTCCAGGTGGGCGGCCAGGTCGTTCTGGTGCTGAGCGGCGCGGCGAACCAGCGCCGTCGTCGCCATTGAAATGCCGATTGACCCGCCGATATTGCGCAGCATATTCGATAAACCCGCGGCGTTGCCCATTTCTTTGTTCGAGATGGTGGCCATCATCAGCGTAGCCACCGGCACAAAAACAAAGCTGAGCGCAACTCCCGTCAGGGTAATGGGAACCAGCAAGGTGTACGGGCCAATGTCGAGATTAATAATGCTGAAGATGTAAGAGCAGATGCCGAAGCCGACAAAGCCGGCGGTCAGCAGCTTACGCTGGTCCATGCGCGAACCAAGAATGCCGATCAACGGTGAGCCAATAATTGACCCAATGCCCCGCGGCGCCACCACCAAACCTGCTGTGAAGGCCGTATAACCAAGTATTTCCTGTAAATATAATGGCAAAATCGAAATCGTGATGTAGATGCACACACCCAGCATCGCAATGAGGAAACAGCCTGTGCGGAAGTTGCGGTCTTTGAGAACGTGAAGATCAACTAAGCCATTGCGGTGAGTCCAACTGTGCCATATCCAAAGCACGAAGGAAGTCGCCAGCGCCGCCACTGCCCAGCGCACCCAGATAGCACCGAACCAGTCATCCTCCTGCCCCTTGTCGAGGACGATTTGCAGGGATCCGGTCCAGACCATGAGAAGTCCAAAGCCGATGTTGTCGAAGGGACCGACCTTGGCGTTCTTGATGTAGGGCGGGTCGTGCACAAAGCGGCTGATCATGAAGACCGCGAAGATGCCGACCGGAATATTGATATAGAAAGCGTAACGCCAGCTAAATGTATCGGTTAGCCATCCACCCAAGGTTGGGCCAAGGACCGGAGCGACAACGATTCCAAGGCCATAGGCGGCCATGGACATGGAGCGCTTGGAGACAGGAAAGCTCTCCAGAAGAATCGATTGCGACAGAGGCTGCAGGGCTCCTCCGCCTGCGCCCTGCATCACGCGCGCCAACAGAATCACGCCCAGTGAGGGCGCTGCTCCGCAGAAAAACGAGGCCACGGTGAAGATGATGACGCAGGTGAGCAGGAAGCGTTTGCGCCCAAAGCGGCGGGCAAACCAGTTCGAAGCAGGCAGAATGACGGCGTTGGCCACCAAATAGCTCGTCAGAACCCAAGTCGCTTCGGAGTTTGAGGCCGACAGCGACCCCGCAATGTAAGGCAGTGCAACCGAAGCGATGGCCGTGTCCAGCACCTCCATGAACGTCGGTAGCATCACCGAAAAGGTGACTAGCCACGGATTGACGCCCTGGGTGAGCGGGTAGCGAGCTTGAGCTTCAGCAGTTGGCATCGAAAAGCTTCGTACATGAGATTACATGATGAGGGTCAAGAGAGGTAAGGGGCAAGCTGATAGATGAAGCCCAACAATTCGCGAGCAACTGCGGTGGTGATCTTTTCTTGTCCTTGCCTGCTGTGACCAGCTTAACCGCCTCGGTGATGGCTTGAACTGGAGTTTGGAGATTTATGCGATTCGACCCATCCCGCACAAAACGCTGGGTGAATGGTACACATAGCAGGCGCACTCAGAAGACGGATCAATAAGGGAAGAAATCTCTAGTCAGACAGTTCGAGGGCTCCGATGAGGCTGGAAACCTTGTCGACGCCATGGTTTTTGCACCAGGATTCGAGGCTGTGGGCGAGGCGCTCGGTGGCGCGAGGGTCGGCGTAGCTGGCCGTGCCGACCTGAATGGCGGTAGCGCCGGCGAGGAGGAACTCGACCGCGTCCTCGGCGGTGACGATGCCGCCCATGCCGATGACGGGGATGGAGACGGCTTTGGCGGTTTCGTAGACCATACGCAGGGCAATGGGCTTGATGGCCGGGCCGGAGAGGCCGCCGGTGATGTTGCTGAGGCGCGGACGGCGGGTTTCGACATCGATGGCCATGGCTAGAAAGGTGTTGGTGAGGCTGACGGCGTCGGCACCGGCGTCGGCGGAGATCTTGGCCATGTGAGCGATGGAAGTGACGTTGGGCGAGAGCTTGACGATCAGGGGCCGGGTTGCGGCGGCTTTGGCGCGGCCTACCAAATACTCAAGCGAACCGGGATCGGAGCCGAAGGCCATGCCACCGGCGTGAACGTTGGGGCAAGAGACGTTGAGTTCGTAAGCGGCGATGCCCTCGACCTGATTGAGCCGCTCGATGACCGCGATGTACTCGCCGACGGTGTAGCCGAAGACGTTGACGAAGACCTTGCAGGCCGGGTAGCGACTGAGGGGCGGGAGTTTGCGCTCAATGTAGTCTTCGACGCCAACGTTTTGGAGGCCGATGGCGTTCAACATTCCGGCGGCGGTCTGGATGATGCGTGGCGCGGGATGGCCGGCGATGGGTTCGAGGGAGATGCCCTTGGTGACAAAGCCGCCGATTTGGTCGAGCGAGACGATTTCCTCGAACTCGATGCCGTAGCCGAAGGTGCCGCTGGCGGCAATAACCGGATTGACCAGTTCGAGGCCCGCCAACGACACTTTCATTTCAGGTTTCACGCGCGATTATTCCTTTGGACAGTGAACAATTTTTCAGTTGACCGGAGTAACCGGCTTGGCTGGTTTGATGGCCTCGGTGAGAACGCGCCCCACAGCAGCCGAAGGCAGATTGACACCGGCGAGCGAAGCAAAAGTAACCGCGAGATCGACCGGGGCGACCCTTTCATGATACTCGCCCGGCAGGAAGGGCGCACCGTAGAAGGCCAGGGGAACGTGGCGATCGTAGGACCAGGGGCTGAAGTGAGTGGTGCCGACGGAATTAGCAACGCCCTCCATTTGATAAGCGCCCAAGGCCAGGAAGACGAACCAGTTTCCGTGCTCGGCATAGCTGTGAGAGAGCAGGCGTCCCCACTCGGAGGGAGGAAGCTGGCCCTGGGAGAGGTTGAGACGAGTATACGCTCCGGCAAACTGGGGTGCGGGAGCAAGGCGATGTTGGAGGGGGAGGGGCTCGGTGGGCTGAGGTGCCTGGCTGGCAACGGCCTCGGGCAGGAGGGCGGCAACGGCGTCCTCGGCGGACTTTTCGTCAACGCCAGCTTTCTCGAAGCTGCGCCGGTCGAGGACGATGTAGGGCAGATCGGGGCCGGGCAGGATGTACTGCATCTGCTGGTCACGCGAGAAGCGCTGGTTGAGCTTGGCATTGAGCTGCTCATAGACCGTTTGCATATTCAGCCGTGCGGCGTGAATGCCGAGTTGGGCGGCTTCGGCGGGGATGGGCGCGACGCCGTGATCGGCGCTGAGGGCGAGCCAGATATTTTGCAGGCCAATGGTCTTGTCGAGCCAGGAGTAGAAGCCGTCAAGATCGCGGTCGAGGCTGAGGATCATCTGCTCCTCGAACTCTGAGTCGGGACCGAACTGATGGCCCTGAATATCGTTGGGAGAAAGAGAGACAACGAGCAGGTCGGTGGCGTCGCCCTGGCCGAGCTTTTCGCCGGTAATCAAGGCTTTGGCGAAGTCCAGTTCATAACGGTTAGCGACGGGGGTGTGGCCGACGAGTTCGAAGAACTGGGTGGTGCCCTCGACCTGGGCATCGCGAGCGGCGGCGGCGGGAATGTCGCCGTTGTTGAAGGCGCGCGCCCACTCGGGCAGGTGCTCCATGTAATAAGTCGAGGTGGTGAAGTGGCCGCTGGAGTTGTCGATCCAGTAAGCGGCATTGGCGGATTGACCGGCGGGCAGGATGGCGGCGCGATCCTTGAGCGAGACACCGAAGACGCGGGAACGGCCCTGGGTGGCCAAACGTAGCTCATCGCCGAAGGTGGTGGCGCGCAGATTGCGCGGCGAGGAACCGATGAGGAACTTGGCGGCGGTGTCGGGCGCGCCGGGTTGATTGGCAGGAATAGAGGCAGCGGGAATATCGACCAGCTGGTAGCGCTCGTCCTCAACCGAAGAAACCTTGTGCTCATAGGAGCGCGCGGCGTCCCACCACTCGTTGGTTTCGATGCCATGGCCGTCGGAGTAAGCGCCGGTGCCGAGGGTAGCGTGACCGGGAGCGGTCTTGGTGTTGGCGTAGTCGTAGTAGCAGTCGGTAAACCAAGCGCCTTGGTCGGTGAAAAGGCGGAAGCCGTGTCCCTTGAACTTGTCGTGGTCGCGATTCAGGTAGTCGCCGCGAAACTGGTCGATGACGACCAGGACGATCAACTTGGGACGGCCCACATAGGCCTGCGCCGAGGCAGTCGCCGGCAAAAAGGGAGCCAGAAGAGCTGCCGAGAGAAAAGCAAACGAAGCGAGAAAGAGAGGTGACCGCGATTTCATTTCATCATTGTAAACAGCCAATTGTTACAGTTTGGTACATCTAGATCGTTTTCAACTCCTTTGCTGGCATTTACGTCCCATCAAGAGTGGGTTTTTCTTCAGAAAAGATTCAGGTCCGTAGGGGGTATGCGTAAAACGGGATCGAAAGCGCAAGAGATGGATTAGTGTGGTGAGTCTGAATTTCGTTGAAGAATTCTGGGACGAAACGCCGCCCCTTCGACTTCCCCCCAAGCGTGGGGCTGGCGTTCGCGCAGAGATACAAGGGTGACAGCATCAGTTTGGCTACGACCAAGTTTTAGCAACAGCGCCCCGGAGCGCAGCCGCATCCGCCAGGTTTGGTGGCGCGCACAAAGGCGCTCATGAATTTGCCATCAACCAGCGGAGCGATGGAGTCGACATTGATGCCGGCCTCGGTCAAAAAGCCGCGCGCATCTTCGATAGAGTAAACGCGCGTGGGCTCGATGGAGACGCCGGAAAAGCCCGCCCGCACCAGCTTGGCTGCATAGTCGCCCTCTTCGAGAGCACCGGCGATGCAGCCCACCCAGAGCAACATGCTTTGGCGCACCTGCTCATCGACCTCGCCACGCACCACCACATCGGAAACGGCAAAACGCCCACCCGGCTTGAGGACACGGAAGGCCTCACGCAAGACACGCTCCTTGTCCGCCGAGAGATTGATGACGCAGTTGGAAATGACTACGTCCACGGAGTTGTCGAGGAGAGGGATCTTCTCGATTTCGCCTTGGAGAAACTCGACGTTTTCAACGCCAGCCTGACGCTGATTTTCGCGGGCCAGAGCGAGCATGTCATCGGTCATGTCGAGGCCATAAGCCTTGCCGGTGGGGCCGACACGCTTGGCCGAGAGCAGCACGTCGATGCCGCCGCCGGAACCCAGATCGAGCACCGTTTCGCCTGGCTTGAGTTCAGCCAGAGCGGTGGGGTTGCCACAGCCCAGCGAAGCCAGCACGGCTGAAGGCGGCAAGCCACTTTTTTCGGCTTCGTTGTAGAGGTTGGTGGTGATCGGGTCGCAGCAACTGAAGGCTGGATTGCAACAGGCCGCCGAGCCACTCTCTTTGACCTGCCGCGCCGCGGCGCCGTACTTTTCTTGAACCAGAGTCTTGGTATCCATCGCACTCTCCTCGTATCTGCTTAAACGAATATATTCCGCGCTGTCATATTTGTCAATCCGTATATAATAAAAAGAATGAGTTCCAGTGCCCAACCCGTTGATCTGGCTGCGCTGTTTGCGGCATTGGCCGACCCGACCCGGCTGCGCCTGCTGAACCTGATCGCGGGGCGCGAGGTTTGTGTCTGCCATTTGGTGGAGATTTTGGACCAGGGACAGCCCAAGATTTCGCGTCATCTGGCCTATCTGCGCAAAGCGGGGGTGGTGACCGCGCGGCGCGAGGGCAAGTGGATGCACTATCGGCTGTGCCCGCCTGCCGACGAAGCGGTCGCCTCAATTTTGACCGCGACGCTGTCCGCGCTTGACGGCAACCAGCAGATGCGCGGTGAGCGAAACAAGCTGGAGCGGGTTTGCGAGCCAATGATCAACATCAATCTGGTCACCGGCTCGGGAAAGGCGAAAACCGCATGATGAGCTGGCTGATGGGTTGGTTGCGACGGGGACTGTTGGTGGTTGCGGTGGGATTTTTAGCCGTCTATGCGGGCGATTGGGCGGTCTTCAAGCTGCGCGGTTCGCCGGTGTCGAAGGTTACCGTCAACCGCTATGTGACGATTCCGCTGAAGGGGAACAAGCAGGAGTTCGATTTTATTGGCACGAGCGATGTGGGCTGCTCAATGTCGCTGTTTTCGCAGGGCGGACAAGATCCGTGCTGGAAGCTGCGCCGTAATCCCAACCAGGGGACGACGCTGTAGGGATGCTCTGAATAAGGGCCAGATTGCGGTTTCCATTCCCTCGTGTGCTAAAGCCCAGTATTGATTCCAGGACAGTTATGTTCTGGCTACAGCCCGTACCCTTCGAGTCGACAACTCGCGCCGGGGAACGAGTCATGCCGTGCAGGGCACGAAAAGTTGCGTGACCGGGGTCACGCCGCAGAAGTTACAAGCGCACTAACATCGTGAAATCTCGCGGCAAGGATCGAGGTGCGATGTATAGCCATACTCAGAACGAAAACGGAACGTATAATACCCGCTGCCTCTTTTGCTTTATGACCATCGCTTCGTGCGTGGAGACAGAAGAGGAATTGGCGCGCCTGGAAACTGGGCACATCTGCCCGGAGATGGCGTTGGCGGAGTTGCTAAAGCAGGAAAAGGCGCGTGAAGCGCAAAGCACGGTGAATTAGCACAGGCCGAGAGGGTGAGGCCGCACGAACAAAATTGAAGCTGATTTATTACTTTCGTAACAAACATTCTGCCAGGGACAGTCGATCACGAGAAGAGCGGAGTGCAATTAGGCGCGTCTATTGATTCGGGCATATAAGATTTTGCCTTGCAGGGCGGCAGGCACTATACTCATTTCCCGGAGAGTGCCAGTCGATTCGCGTCTTGTGAGCGGATGTTCTGGAAGGAGATTTTACGCATGAGCGTTTTATTATCCCCCGATGAAACAGAGATCAGTTACGACTATGGCACCTTCGATTCGGCTGGCTTTGCGGCCACGGCGCTTTCAGACTGGCAAACGCTGGCCGCTATCATCGACCACACGCTGCTAAAGCCGGACGCTAGCCGCGAGGATGTGGAGAATCTTTGTGACGAAGCGGTTCGCTACCGCTTTGCCTGTGCGATGGTGAACCCGATATGGGCCTCGGCGGCGGTCAATGTGTTGGCGGGTACGGGGATTCGGGTAGGAGCGGTGATTGGATTTCCGCTGGGCGCGTCGCTGGTTTCGACCTTGCGGCATGAGGCCTCAACACTGATTCGCCTGGGTGTGCGCGAGCTGGACATGGTGATTCCGATCGGTCAGCTAAAGAGCAGCAACTACCACGCGGTGGAACGGAGCGTTCGCTCGGTGGTGGCCGTGGCCCACAATCACGGCGTGTTGTTGAAGGCGATTATCGAGACCGGGCTGCTGACGATGGCGGAAAAACTGCGCGCCTCGGAGATTGCCATCCAGGCGGGAGCGGATTACATCAAGACCTCGACAGGCTTTAACGGCGGGGGAGCGACTCCGGCCGATGTTGCGCTCATGCGGGGCATTGCCGGGGCGCGCTGCGGGGTAAAGGCCTCGGGGGGAATTCGCACGCTGGCCGACGTAAGAGCTCTGCTGGAAGCCGGAGCCAACCGGATTGGGGCTTCGGCCTCGGTGGCACTGGTGCGGGAGTTGGGCGCGGAGTGAAAAAAGTAGTTTTCAGATGTCTGTTATCAGTTTTCAGTTCCGAGGCTGAATACCGCAATCTGGCTAAAAACTCTACTGACAACTAAGAACTGACTACTGGCAACTGTTTCCGCTATGATTGCGTTCGACGCATATGCCAGAGACACCTATAACTTCTGCTGACCGCAACGACTTTGAGGGCGATTATCGCCCCGCCGAGGGGGTACGCCCGGACTCGGCGAACCCGCATGTGGAGACCATTGACGCGGCGTATTTGATGCGTTTGGCCGATGCGCTGAACACCACTCTGGACCTGGAAACCCTGTTGAATCGCACGGCGGAGTTGGTGCGGGCGGTGATTCACTATCGCATTTTCGCCATTCTGCTGGTGAACGACCACACCCACGAACTGAGGATGCGATTCCAGACCGGGCACAAGCCGGAGGTGGAGCGGCGGCACATCCAGATGGGCACGGGGATCGTGGGCCAAGTGGCGCTGACGCGGCAGCCTATTCTGCTGAACGATGTGGCGAATTCGCCGGACTATATTTCAGTCAATCCTGAGGTGCGCTCGGAGTTGGCGGTGCCGCTGATCGCCAAGAACGCGCTGATCGGGGTAATCGACCTGGAGAGCGAAGAGGCTGGATACTTTCGGCCCGAGCACCTGCACCTGTTGACGCTGACGGCGTCGCGGATTGCGCAGGCGATTGTGAACGCGCGGCTGTATGCGCGGGTTTCGCGACAGGCGCAGACGTTGGCGGTGCTGAACGAAATCTCAGTGGAACTGACCTCTATTCTGGATCTGAATCCTCTGCTGGAGCGGGTGGGGCAACTGCTGCGGCGGCTTATCGACTACCAAGTGTTCAACATCATGTTGCTGGACGAGAAGGGCGAGATGCTGGTGACGCGCTATGCGTGGCAGTTTGGCCACGCTCACGCGCCGATGCGGCGGATACCCCTGACCAGCGGACTGGTGGGGGCGGCGGTGCGGGAGTGGCGGCTGGTGAATGCACCGGACGTGCGCAAGGATCCTCGCTATGTGGAGATGAACCCAGAGACCCGCTCGGAGATGATTGTGCCTCTGTTTCACAAGGGGCGGATCATTGGGGTCCTGGACCTGGAGCATACGCGCACGGGATTTTTCAACAAAGATCACGAGCGGATGTTGACGACGCTGGCGGCGCAGGTGGCGATTGCCATTGAGAACGCGCGGCTCTATCAAGCAGTGCGGGCGCAGGAGTTGCAACTGGAGCGCGACATTTCAATGGCTCGTGAGGTGCAACTGCGGCTGCTGCCACGGCACGCGCCGAAGCTGACGAATGCGGAGATGGCGGTGTTGTTTTTGCCGGCGCGGACGATTGGTGGGGACTTGTACGACTTTATGGACTACGGCCCGGACCGGACGGCAATTGTGCTGGGCGACGTGAGTGGGAAGGCGGCTCCGGCGGCGCTGTATGCGGCGCTGGTGAGTGGCAACCTGCACTCGGCGGCGCAGCAGAGGCCAGAGCCGGCCGAGATGCTGGCCACGCTGAACGACGCGCTGCAGGAGCGCAAGCTGGAGTCGCAGTATGTAGTGATGCTTTTTGCGCTATGGAACGATGCGACGCGCACCTTACAGGTAGCCAACTCGGGGGCCGTGCAGCCGATTCTGTGCCGCAAGGGCGAGTCGAGCACGGTGCAGGCAGAGGGGTTTCCGCTGGGGTTATTTCCTAACGCCGAATATGACGAACTGAGCGTGACGACGGAGCCGGGAGACGTGCTGATCTTCGTCTCGGACGGAATTCTGGACGCCGAAAACGCGGAGAACGAGATGTATGGGCAGGAACGGCTGACGGAGATACTGGGCAGCCATCGCGAGCAGCCCGCGCATCAGATTGCCGACGCCATTCTGGCCGACGTGAGTCGCTTTCAGGGCGAGCAGGACCGTTTTGATGACGAGACGATCGTGGTGCTGAAAGTGCGGTAGAGGCAGGAGGCAGTTCCCTGCTTGATGCCACAAGTCGCCGGTCAATCTTCCCGAATCCTCTCTACAGGGCAAAGCCGCCGCAATCATCCTCGCTGACGGCTGTTGGTAGACTTAAAGAAAGTCTATTTTCTCTGGAGAACTCTTGCACACAGTGCCTACGGAACGCCTGATTCACCCAGCCAAGAACGTTTATGGAAGTTTGCGCCTGCCTGGCGACAAGTCCATCAGCCACCGCTACGGAATGCTTGGGGCTTTTGCCGAAGGCACGTCGCGGTTCAGCAATTTTTCGACCGGGGCGGACTGCGCCTCGACGCTGGCTTGCATGGAGGCGCTGGGCGCTAAGGTGCGGCGTCTGGATAGCGGTCAGGTGGAAGTGACGGGGGTAGGCGGAGAGGTGACGCCGTCGCAGGGGTCGCTGGATTGCGGTAACTCCGGCTCGACGATGCGGATGATCTCTGGCTTGCTGGCGCCGCAGGAGGGCCGGTTTACGCTGGTCGGCGACGAGTCGCTGTCGCGGCGGCCGATGGAACGGGTACGCAAGCCTCTGGAAGCGATGGGGGCGCGACTGACGCTGACCGCGGGGCACGCGCCGCTGGTGATTGAGGGCGGCGGGCTGCACGCGATTGACTACACTACGCCGGTGCCCAGCGCCCAGATCAAGAGCTGCATTCTGCTGGCGGGGCTGCAAACCGTGGGCACCACGACGGTGCATGAGGCAGTGCGGACCCGCGACCACAGCGAACTGGCGCTACGAGCCTTTGGCGCGCGGCTGACGCGGACGGTGGATTCGGTATCAATTGAGGGAATGCAGCGATTGCACGCGATAGAAGCGGCGGTTCCGGGAGACATCTCGTCAGCGGCATTTTTTCTGTGTGCGGCGGCGCTGTTCCCGGGGTCGAGCCTGGTGTTGGAAGGGCTGGGGATGAACCCGACACGCGCCTCGCTGCTGGACGTGCTGACCTCTCTGGGGGCGCGAATCAACGTGCTGGACCTGGAAGAGAAGAACGCCGAGTTGGTGGGAACGGTGCAGGTTTCCGCGCCGGACGAGGGGTTGGGAACGACCAAGATTGACGGAGCGCTGGCGGCACAACTGATCGACGAACTGCCGGTGCTGGCCGCGATTGGACCGTACACCAGCGGCGGCATCCGCATCCGCGACGCCAAGGAATTGCGGGTGAAGGAGTCGGACCGCATTGCGCTAATGGTAAAGAATCTGCGCGCCATGGGGGCCGAGGTAGAAGAGTTCGAAGACGGGCTGGATGTGCCGGGTGGGCAGAAGCTGCACGGAGCGACGATTGACAGTGGTAACGACCACCGCATCGCCATGGCTTTCAGCGTGGCGGCATTGCGCGCCGAGGGAGAAACACTGATTAAGGGCGCGGATTCGGCGGCAATCAGCTTTCCCGAGTTCTTTGACCTGCTGGAGTTGGTTGCGGAGCGATAACCACCTGCCACCTGCGGTGGGGCAAACTGCTCGCTCTTGCTTCGTGCTTTCCCATCCATTCCGCATAAAAGGCGAAATGAACGGGTGGGAATACAGGAATTGTACTGCACTGACGGGAAGAGACGGGCAATGGCGGTAAGACGCGGGATTGACACGGGTCGAACGTGTTTTTCCACCGTAAAATCTTGACTTGAGAATACAGCCGTTCAACTGCACAACTTGCGATCAGTTCCGTTGGATTCTGTTCGCAAGTTGTTGATTCTTCGTCGCGCGAAGCCAAAATCCAGCGGAACTGGAGGAAGTGCTCAGACGAGCCTTAAACCCTTCGATGTGGAAATCTCAAAACACCCCCGATTTGAGCGGTCCGAAGTGCTATTCCAATCCCAACGGAAGTGGCCCAAAACTCTTTCCGAGTCCCAAAATCCAACGGAACTATGAAAAATCATAAGCAAACCGGGCAGCGCCCCATAAAACCCTAGCGAACTAGCCACCCGACACCGCCAATTCTGACGGTTTTTTGTGCCCGAAAAGAAGCAAAAATCAGGCGTAGAAAACTGCCCCAAAAACTCGCAATCCCAAATCGCTCACCAAGCTCCGAAGTGCAAACAGCTACATGATCAAAGCCTCGACAGCTTGAGCATTGATCTGGTAACCAGTAGCGTTTGGATGTACTGCACCATCTGCATACCAGGAGGGATGATTTGTATATTCCCCCCACTGA
>Ga0302320_10010968_pt1 | contig 19253 bp, 14 predicted proteins | sample Bog_T0_3_FD_202130 | JGI IMG/M metagenome (GOLD analysis project Ga0302320, IMG submission 202130) | Peat permafrost microbial communities from Stordalen Mire near Abisko, Sweden - Bog_T0_3 | ecosystem: Environmental > Terrestrial > Soil > Wetlands > Peat | place: Sweden: Abisko, Stordalen Mire... | reverse complement strand
AGCGGCGTGAAGATATAGCTGGCAGCCCAAGTAGTAACGATGCCGCCTAAACCAAAAAACAAATTCAGAAAATTGAACGCCGAGCCGCGGGCTTCCGGCGATAACGTGCCCACCAGCGAATTGGCGCCAGTTACCACAATGCCGCCACCCAAGCCCAGTACAAAATAAACGCCGAGCAAACCGCTATATCCGCCGGCATTGGGCGCGGCAAACAGCGAAGCGGCCACCAGAAACAATCCCAAAAGAAGAGCCAGTTTGTTGCCGCGTAAATCAATCACCGGGCCTGCTGAAAGCGAAGCAATGATCAGCCCGGCTGCTTGCGCAAAGCCCAACGTGCCTTGTTGTTCCGGGGTGAGCGAATAGCTGGGAAGAAGCGCACCCAGCATGGGCGCAATGAGTCCATAAACGAAAATTGCTAAAATTGCCGCTGTAATAAGCACGAAACAAATGTTATCAAAACCGCCAAGCCCGCTAGCGCCAGAGACGCTACCGCATCGGCTGCCTGCTCGCAGTCCACGCGCGAAACGTCCATGTGCGTAACCATGCGCATGTTCGTCGGGCTGATACTATTCGCCAGGATTCCCTTCTCTTTTAGCCCACGGCTGAACTCGTCCGCGCTGATTCCCAGACCGGAGACATCGAAGATCACAATATTGGTGCGAACCTTAGAGGCGTCGATCTTGATGGGGTGAACCGCGCTCAAGCGCTCCGCCAGGAAGCGCGCGTTCGCATGATCCGTTGGCAAGAGGGCCGGTGATTCCTCCAGGGCGATCAATCCCGCCGCCGCCAGCACGCCGGCCTGCCGCATGCCGCCGCCCAAACGTTTGCGATACAACCGCGCGCGGTCCATCGCTTCGCGCCTTCCAACCAGCAAGCTGCCCACCGGCGCGCCAAGGCCCTTGGAAAGGCAAAACATCACCGAGTCCGCGTCGCGCGCGATACGCGCCACCGTGCTCTTAGAAGCGGCCGCCGCGTTGAAGATTCGTGCGCCGTCAATGTGCACTTTCAAGCCGCGCGCGTGCGCTTCGTGGCAGATCTCGTCAATGGTCTCCTGCGGATAAACCATGCCGCCGGACATGTTGTGCGTGTTCTCCAAGGCAATCAAAGTGGTGGGAGCGTTGTGCGGCCCTTTGGGGCGAAGCTTGCCGGCAATCTGTTTCCATCTGAGAATGCCATCGGGCGCTTCAATCGGCCGGGCGAGACAGCCGGCAAACCAAGCCATCATCGATAGCTCCCAATCCAAAACGTGCGCGCGCGCGTCGCAAATCACTTCTTCGCCATGATCGGTGTGCAGCTTAATAGCGATGACATTGCCCATCGTGCCGGTCGGCACAAACAATGCCGCTTCTTTGCCGAATATTTCAGCCGCGCGCGCCTCGAGTTTGTTGAGCGTAGGATCTTCGCCGTAAACATCGTCGCCCACCTCGGCATTCGCCATGGCCAAGCGCATCGCCACAGTAGGCTTAGTTACCGTATCGCTGCGTAAGTCAATCAGTCGCTCAGACATTCAGGAACTCCTGGAATATTTCGTTCGAGACTAACACGGCTGCTGCCGTCAGCCGCAAGCGTGCACCCGCGCGCTCCAGCATGCCGGCGCGCTCCCACTTCTCAATCGGTTCGGCGAAGTTTTGCCATTCCGCCGCTGTCGGTTCAATGCCATCCAACAATCGCAAGCCCACAAAAAAGCGCTCTTCCTCGGCATTGCTGCGCGTGCAAGCGGGTTTCTCGCCGCTGAAATAGCCATCGAGCGCTTCTGCATTGCTCCAGCGCGTTTGCCCATCGAAGGAATGTGCATCCAACCCGAAACCGATATACGGCTCGAGCAGCCAGTACTTTAAGTTGTGCCGCGATTCGAAACCGGGCCTGGCATAATTCGATATCTCATAATGGTGATAACCCAAGCGCCGCAACCGAGACGATGCCCTTTCGTACAACTGCGCCGTCAATTCGTCATCGGGCACGTGCGGCGCGCCGTAGCGCTGTCCGCCCAGCAAAATCTCGTTGCCCAACCGGCTATCTTCGTCGATCTCGAAAATGTAGAGCGAAACATGCGGCGCGGCAAGCTCTTCTACCCACCGGAGCGACTCGTCCATCGACTCCAGTGTTTGCTCCGGCAAACCGGCAATCAAATCGATATTTATATTTTCGACGCCGCCGTTTCGCAGCAAAGCTACTTCGCGTCCGACTATTTCGCAGTCGTGCCTGCGGCCGGTTTGGCGCAATTCCTTCGTCACGAAGGACTGCACACCCAGGCTCACCCGATTGATTCCGCAGTCACGCCAAGCCTCAACGGCTGCGCCCGTAACATCGCCCGGCGCGCATTCAAGCGTAACCTCAGTCAGATGTTCGCGGGGAATCGCGGCCATGATCTCTCGCAGCAAATCCAGCGGCATCAAACTCGGCGTACCGCCGCCGAAATAGACCGTCTCCGGCTGCCACAACCATTTATGGCCGTGGATCTCCGCCAGCAACCCTTCCCGGTACCGCGCGACGATCTCCGGCCCGCTCACCCCCGAAGCGAAATTACAGAAAGTGCACTTCTGCCTGCAGAACGGATAAGAAATGTATACGCCTGGCACAAAATTAAAGGTGGAATTCTTCGCCCAAATGCTTGCCAATCGCGGCCGCGACCATCTGCTCCAAAGTTTGCCCCGTGTCGGGCAGGACAAAAGCTCTTTGGGGCGGAATCCATTCAAGCTTGAAGCTCTTCGAATGGGCCGAAACCCAAATTTGGCGAACCGGCGAATTCGGACTCACTACGAAACGCGCCTTTGGCTCTTCAAACTCAATCGTCAGCGCGCCCGCGTTGAAATCCGGCTCAAAATCATACTCGTCCGTGGCGGCCGACAATTTCTTGTAGAGAGATTCCAGCGCCAGGTCGCACTCTTTCTTGAATTCCTGTTCGTCCATGCTCAATTTCCATTGTCGCTGAACCAAGTTTAAACATTCGCCGTAACTTTCCCCGCTTGAATGTCATCTGGTAAAGGCGGCCTTTAGAGCTATGCAGCCTTCGTGTGTTCGCCAAGACCAAATCCCGGGAACGAGTGCGCTTTTTGCCGACTATTTATACCAGTTCGACAAGCTAAGCGCTTTCTTCCCTTACAGTTCATGGCATGCGGATGCCGTCGCCTCGGCCGCCCAATCGGTCTCATTTCCAGCCGAGCGGCGAACGCAAATCGTAGCCGCCCTCGCCAAACAGAACCATAATCCGGCCGCCTTAGCGAAACTGGCCCAACCGGATACGGTGGCCATCGTCACAGGCCAGCAGGTTGGTTTTTTACTAGGTCCGGCCTATACCATTTTCAAAGCTCTCACCGCCGTTAAACTTGCTGATTATTTGAATGGGCAAGGCATATCGGCTGTGCCCATTTTCTGGTGCGCGACGGAAGACCATGATCTCGCCGAAGTGGATCACGCCTGGCTTTTCAATCACGACGCGACGCCATCCAAAGTTGGTTTAGCCGGTAGTCTGGTGAACGGCGGACCGGTCGGCGACGTCGCACTCAACGAAATTCCCCTTCCTGAAATACGTTCGGCGCTCGGAGACTTGCCATTCGCGGACGAGGTGATGAAGCAGATCGGCGCTGCTTACCAACCCGGCGTCACGCTCGGCGCAGCGTTTCGCCAGCTGCTGGAAGAAACGCTCAAAGGGCTTGGCTTGCTGTATCTCGATCCGTTAACCGCGCCCGTGCGCGCAGTGGCCGCGCCGTTCCTTTGCGATGCCGTGCAACGGGTCCCTGAATTGCTGAACGCCTTGCGCGCCAGAAATAACGAAATCGCCACTGCCGGCTATCACACGCAGGTTCATATCGACGACGATTCCTCTCTGTTCTTTCTGCTCAATAACGGGCGTCGCTGGCCGATTCGTTGGAAAAACGGCCGCTTCACTAGCAAAGAGTCGTCCTATGCTCCCGCGGAACTGGGCGCCTTGACTGGACAGCTTTCGCCTAACGCACTATTACGGCCCGTCATGCAGGATTATCTTCTGCCCACCGCCGCTTACGTGGCGGGTCCCGCCGAAACCGCTTATTTTGCGCAAAGCGCCGTGCTGTACGACAGGCTTCTCGGTCGCATGCCGGTCATTTATCCTCGTAACGGCTTTACGCTGGTTGACGCGCGCGCCGCCAAACTTCTCACGCGTTACGACGTGAGGGTGCCAGACCTGCTCGGCCACCGCGACAATGTGAAAGGTATGCTGGCCGCTCGTTTGGTGCCGCCCGCCTTGAGCGAGCAAATCAAAGCCGCTCACGCAGCGGCTTCGCAAGCGTTGGCCCAGTTGCAAAGCGGCTTACAGCACTTTGATCCAACTTTACAGGCCGCCACAGGCAAGAGCACTGCGAAGATCGCCTATCAATTCGCCAAGCTCGAACGCAAAATCGCCCGCGAAACCATGCGCCGCGATGAACGCGCCACCAAAGACGCCGATTACTTGCTCAACTTAATCTATCCGCAGCGCCATTTGCAGGAGCGTTTCTATTCCATCATTCCGTTCCTGGCCAAACATGGCTTCGATCTGCCCCGCGAATTGCTTTCGCAAATTCAACTGAGTTGTCCGGACCACATGCTGCGCGCGTTTTAAACTGGTGGTTGCCTTCTCGCCGTTCATTCATCCGCTCGCTGTGCTCGACCCTCCCCGTTTTTTCGCTAGATCAACTTCTTTCGGCCGCGCCGCTGGGCGTGCAATTCGTCAACGTAGCGAAAAACGCCGGACTGACGAAGGAAACGATTTACGGCGCTGAACAAAGGAACCGTTTCCTGCTCGAGACCACGGGTTGCGGCGTGGCTTTTATCGATTACGACGATGACGGCTGGCTCGACCTTTTCTTTGTCAACGGCACGCGCTTCGAAACCAACTTTCCCAAGGGTTCGGAACCCATCAGCCGCCTGTATAAGAACAATCGCGACGGCACGTTTACCGACGTTACTCTGAAAGCTGGCCTGGCACGCACCGGCTGGGGCCAAGCTGTCTGCGCCGGCGACTACAATAACGACGGCCGCGTGGATTTGTTCGTCACATATTGGGGCAATTGCGCCCTCTATCACAACAACGGTGACGGCACCTTTACCGATGTAGCGGAAAAAGCCGGCGTGACCACGCGCACGGCAACTGGCCTGCAACGCTGGAACACCGGCTGCGCCTTTCTCGATTACGACCGCGATGGGCATCTTGATCTTTACGTGGCGAATTACATCGACTTCGATCCCAAAACTGCCCCACTCCCGGAAAGCGGCCCCTGTCTTTACGAAGGTTTTATGGTGGCTTGCGGTCCGCCCGGATTGCAAGGCGGTAAAGACATTCTCTTCCACAACAACGGCGACGGCACCTTCACCGATGTTTCCGAAAAAGCCGGCATCTTGAAGAAGCAAGGCACCTATGGTCTCGGCGTCCTCGTGGGCGATTTCGATAATGACGGCTGGCCCGATATCTACGTCGCGGACGATTCGGCCCCTTCGGCGCTCTTCAAGAACAACCACGATGGCACCTTTACCGACATCGCCCTCGAAGCCGGCGTAGCGTTCGGCGCCGACGGCAAGACCCAGGCCGGCATGGGCGTAACAGCGGCGGACATATTAGGCAACGGCCAGCTCGAAATTTTCAAAACCAACTTTGCCGGCGATACCTCCACGCTCTACCGCAACCTCGGCAATGACAATTTTGAAGACATGACATTCCAATCCGGCATGGGCCGCAACACTCGATTCCTGGGCTGGGGCGCATGCTTTTTGGATTTCGACAACGACGGTTGGCCGGATGTGATGACGTGCAACGGGCATGTTTATCCCGAGATGCGTGAGAAGGCGAGCGAATCCGGTTACCGCGAGCGCAAGGTGCTGTACCACAACTTAGGAAATGGGAAATTTCAGGATGTCTCGCTCGAAGCCGGCCCTGGCATTCTGGAAATGGTAGCCGGCCGAGGTTGCGCCGTCGGCGACTTCGATAATGATGGCAGCCAGGATGTTGTGGTGAACTGCGTGAACGACGTTCCACAGTTGCTCCATTGTGAGTCGACATTGAAGAATAACTGGCTCAAGGTGAAAACCGTGGGCACAAAATCCAACCGTTCCGGTATTGGCGCGCGCGTGTTCTGCCAGCCCGAGGGCGAGCACCGCCAAATGGACGAAGTGCGCAGCGGCGGCAGTTACTTTTCGCAGAGCGATCTGCGCCTGCACTTCGGATTGAATAAGGCGAAAAAGGCGGATATCGAGGTGCATTGGCCGAGCGGAGTAGTAGATAAGATCGAGGGAGTGGCGGCGAATCAGGTCGTAACCGTGGTCGAAGGTCAACAGCATTAGGCTGTCTCCCGCTTGTGTCACTATTGAGTTATGGCGGAAAGAACGCATGGCGAGCGTATCGACCGTTTGGAGCAAATAGTCCAGATCCTTGCGGAAGACCAAATTTCTCTACAGAAATTAATAGCCGACTTGGCTACCGAAACCCGGCGCGGTTTTGAACAGGTGAGCGAGCAGTTCAAGGAAATCAAGGAGCAGTTCAAGGAAACCGACCGGCGCATGCGCGAAACCGACGAGCGCATGCGGCAGACTGACGCCCGAATCGACAAACTTGTCGTTGCCTTGGGCGAATTTATCAGCCGCTCATCTCTATAATGACAATTGATTGACGGTTCTTCTCGCACTCTCGGCCGCGCTTTTCCTAACTTCCCAAACGCCTTTAGAACTGGCCAACAAAGCCGAAACCCTCATCCGCGCTGGCCACGCGCCCGACGCCTTCCCGCTTCTCGAACAGGCCGCTAACGCTCCCGGCGCTACCGCCGAATCCGAGGACCGCATTGGCTTCCTGTTAGCCGTCCTGGGGCGCAGTGCGGACGCGCTGGGTCATTTTCAGAAATCCATCTCCCTTAACGCCGATTATGCGCCCGCGCATTATCACCTCGGCGCTGCTCTCTTCGTCGCCAAGGACTATAGCCGCGGCTTGCCGGAACTGCAAGCCGCCGTCAAACTAACGCCCACTTCTTTCGACTATCGTTACCGGCTCGGCTGCGGCTATCTGGAAATGGGCGATTTCGAAAAAGCCGCCGTTGAATTGAAACAGTCGGCCGCCCTCGACTCCACACGGCCCGAGGCTTGGTCTCAACTCGGGCTCGCCCTGCGCCGCCGCGGCGATCTGGTCGGCGCGGTCGACGCCTACGCCCGCGCCGTAAAACTTAAGCCGCAGGACGACGACCTCCGCAACAGTTACGCCGCCATGCTCGTTCAAACCCGCCAAGCTGCTCGTGCTCTTGAAGAATCGCAGAAGGTCCTCACACGCGACGGCTCAACGCCTGCTGCGCGCATCAACGCTCACATGAACATGGGCTACGCCTATTTGAATACCGGGGAATTCGAAAAGTCGGAGACCGCCTACCGCGCAGCTGTGGCGCTCGATCCCGCCTCGCCGGCAGCGCATTACGATCTGGCGATCGCGTTAAAGATGAAGGATCAGATCGAAGCTTCCCAGGTAGAGTTCCAAAAGGCCATCGACCTCGATCCAACGCTAGCGGAGGCCCACTACTCCCTCGGAATCGCTAACTGGCAGTTGGGCGACTTTGCGGCGGCGATCGCACAAATGAAAGCCGCTATCGCGTTGCAGCCCGCTTACGCTGAAGCGCATTACATGCTGGGCATCACCCTCAAGCAAAACGGCGATCTGGACGCTGCCATTCCCGAACTGAAGGAAGCCATACGGCTCGATCCCACGACGCCCGGACCGTTCAACACGCTCGGCCAGATTTTGCGCATCAAGGGCGATAAAGCCGGCAGTGAAGAAGCTTTTGCCACCGGTGCCCGCCTCAAGAAAGACAAGGACGCTGAGCTAATGAACAATCTGGAACAAGGCATGCGCGGAGGCGTATTCCCCAAGCCGTTGGAAGGAGCAAAGTAACCGCGGCGCTCTCAAAAAATAAGAGCCGGACCGATTGCCCGGTCCGGCTCTCTTGTTTTAGCTAAGACTACACCTAGAAATTGACAGTTCCGGAGAACTGCAAACGGCGCATGTAGCCGCCGGTGCCGGCGGCCAAGCCTGTGATTTGCCCAACGTTGGCTTGATCAATGTTGGTGTTCGGCAGGCCCAGGTTAGTGTGATTAAACACGTTCGTAGAATCGGCGCGGATAGTAAAGCCGAGTTTCTCCGTGAATTTAAACGTCTTCGCCAAGCTAATATCCTGCTGGATGAAATGCGGTCCAAACAGGGTGTTGATCGGGTAGTTGCCGAATGTGTTGGCCGGCGCATAAGCAATCGTCGACGCCGAGAACCACTCGTTACGGGTCCTTTCGTAATCAATAACAGTCCCAGTTTCAGGCCGGTTGTTCGGACCGGTACCCGGCTGGCCCGGATAGCTGTTCGCGAGTGTCGGCGAGAACGGGAAGCCACTGTAGATAGTGGTGATTCCGCTGATGTTCCAGCCGCCAATCAGACCATCCTCGATCCGGTTCATGCTACCCATGAATTTCCGCCCCTTGCCAATCGGAATATCGTAGTTTTGTGCGAAGGTCCACTGCTGGCGGGGCAACGTATTGCTGTATCCATAGCCGGCAGCGCGGTCGTACACGAAGTAGTAGTTGCTATTGTAAGGATCCCAACCCGGACCCCACTGACGTTGATAGGTGTAATTGCCTTGCAACGTCCAACCAGCCAAAGCATTGATTTTGAAAGTGGATTGGAAGGCGTTGTAGTCTTCGTTTGAGCAATCGCAATAGTAGGAGAGACTGGTGTTCCCCAGGGTGGTCAACGTGCCATTGGGACCGGTTGCCGGCAGGTTCCCATAGGGATAAATAATGGGACCTCCTGGATTGAACTCCCCGATGTTGGTGTTGAAAGAATCGCCGGTTCCGAGGAAGCCGTGCCGGTTCGCGTTGCCAACATAAGAAAAGGTCACCGCAAACTTGTTGGTTACCTGGCGCTGAATGGATGCATTGTATTGATAGATTTGCGGCAAGGTGACAGTGGACGGGCGGTATTTGGGAGAAACACCCACCGGCAGATAGAAGGTCCCTTCCGGACTGATGGTGGGGTTCGCCGGCGCTGGCGGACCTTGGGCCAAATTAAACACATCCTGGAAATTGCCGTTCTGCGGATTGATCGACTGATTGGACAGCACGGGCGGATTCTGCGTCACGTTGTGGCCGAAGTTCGACCCGAACACTCCCAAATCGTAACTCCAGCCGTAGCCCGCGCGCACAACCGTCTTTTCATTGAGCTGGTAAGCAATGCCAACCCGCGGCGCGAAATCGTGATAGTTCGGTGTCTGGATGCCGTGTGGTGATACTGCGTTGTTATAACCGAACACGTACATCAAGCCATTTTGAATATCGAATGTGGCGCCGTTGCCTGCACCGTTAACCGATTCTGGCGGAATGAATTCATATCGGACTCCCAGGTTAAGGGTCCATTTCGGCGACGGATGCCACGAATCCTGACCGTAGAAAAAGAGCCGAGGTTGGGATTCTTTCGCATTCGTGCTGCTGCTTACATAACGGTTGAAGTTTCCTACGTCGCCCAGCAGGAAGGCAGCCAAGCCAACGCCCGGAGTGGCGCTCGCGCCGACGGCGCTCACGTCCCCGACTTCTTGTCCGTTGAACGTTAATTCGCCAGCGCGGTGGCTATCGCTCGGGACGCGCAAATTCTGCGCATAACGGATATCAGCGCCAAATTTGAAAGTGTGTTTTCCGCTGATCTTGGTGACGTTATCAACCAGCTGATACTGGCTCTCCGTTTCCGTCAGCGGGCAATTACACTGATTAACGCCCAGCGAGTAGCCGAGCTGTGTTTGGTTGCCAACTGGGTTGTTGACATAGAACGCCGGTAGCCCGGAGGTATATGTATTATCCAGGTTGAGGCCAGGAATACCGGCAGCAGTCGCGGGATCTGTACCGTAACCGTTCGGAACGTCAAAGACATGATATTTCTCCCAACCGAAACGAAGTTCGTTGACCACCGTCGGGCTTACGGTATAGGTCCATCCGAGCGCGAGACTTTGATTCAGCGCTTGCGAACTACCTGCATAATAACCGAACTCCGGTCCGCCGGCTACCAAGCCGAATGCTCCCGGCGCGGACTCGGTGAAGGCGGCGTAGCTGTAGCGGCCGAAAAAGGTGTTTTGCGGATTCAGGTAATAATCCTCGCGCGTGTTCCAGGCGTTGCCGGTAACGGCAGTTTGACCGTTTTCGGCAAAGTTGTTGGCAAAATCGGCCCCGGCGATCTGCGGAGTGAAGTTGGGCAGCGGGAAATAATTGAGCAAGTTTGCCGCTTGAGTAGTAATCCGGTTGGTAGGAATGATGTTACCTGCAAACGGCGTGCGGCCAATACCAGTGCTGGGATCTCCCGTAGTAGGATCATAAATCTGGTATTGCGAACCAAGCGCCAAGGCATCGGAGAAGTTTCCCGCCCGGTTAGCCGCCGTGGGAACGCTCGTCAAAACCGAGCCGCCCTTCGAGGCGCGCGTAATCTGCGCGTCGCCAAAGAAGAACAATTTGTCCTTAATGACTGGTCCGCCGATCGCTCCGCCAAATTGGTTCTGGCGATAGAGCGCGGGTGGCAGATTATTAAACGGATTGGCGGCGGACGTAGTGAAGCCGGGAGTATTCAATTGCAAATATTCAAACGCATCCGCATGAAATTGATTAGAACCCGATTTCGTTGAATACGTGATCATGTTCACCGCGTAATCGAATTCGGCGTCAAAGTTCTGATTGGCCTGTTTGATTTCGGCCAGCGAGTCGAAAGTAGGATTGACGACGATGATGCCCAGAATCGGATCCTGGTTCGTCGTACCGTCCAACTCATAACCCATGGAATCGAAGAGCTGTCCATCGGCTATCAACTGAACCGAACCTTGCGGGTTCTCGTCGGAAGCGTGCTGCCAGCCGGTTCGCGCCGTACCGGGCTGCAACAGTTCCATTGACTGCGCGTTGCGGCCGATATTCGGCAGGTCGTTGATCTGCTCGGCGCTGAACGTCTGGGCCACATCGGCGCGATCGGTTTGCAGCAACGGAGCGGCGGCGGTCACTTCCACTGATGTGCTCACATCGCCGACTTTAAGTTGGGCGTCGTAACGCACGCCCTCGTCCACGTGCACCACCAGCGCGTTCGAAACGACTCGTTGGAAGCCCGGCGCTTCAATCGAAATCGTATAGGTGTCGGGAATCAACTGGCCTTTGAGGTAGTTGCCCTGCGCGTCCGTATTGACCACGAACGTCGTACCCTTGTCCGTATCTGTGATTGTTACTTTGGCATTCGTCACGGCGCCCCCTGAGGCGTCCGTTACGGTACCGTTGATGTTACCGAAAACTTGCTGCGCGTTGACGCTGTTCGAGCCAATTAGGGCTGCGACCAGTGCCAACAAGGGAATTAATATTCCCCTGCGAGACTTATACATACCTTCTCCTTGGAAGCATTACAAATTTTGAAACTCTCAAAAAAACGCCCGGCCCCTGAGCCGGACCAAACTAACCACTAGTCAGTTTAACCCGTTTCCCTTAGAATTGTATATCGGAAAACTGCTAAGATTTCACAAAAAACTAATCGAATCATAGCCCCACTATAGATACTAGTCAAGCGCGTAGTTTTGCCGCTGTCTGCGCTTGTTGCTATACAGCCTCGCCGCGAGATCTCAAGTTTATTTACTGTTTTCTTTATTTTACGACTCCAATCGTGATCCTTAAGCTGTATAGGCAGTATAGGGAGAAATCTAATTGTTTTGGAAAAATACTAGCTTCATACTGATTTACCTTGCTTTGTCGGGGCGCTTGGGTTACAAAATGGTCTAGTCAGTCTCAGTTAACTACGCCGCAAGTTGTTTAGTGGCTCTGTATGCCCCTATGGAAGACCTTTCGAACAACACGAATTCGCCCGCCAGACCCAACAAATATAAGAAGATCTTCGAGCAACTCAGGCAAGCGATCAACGATGGAAAGTACAAAGAAGGCCAGCGCATCCCGAGCGAAACACAACTCAGCCGCAGTTGCGACGCCTCGCGGCTCACTGTGGCGCGCGCTTTGAAAGAGCTGGAAACGCTGGGCTTAATCGAGCGAAGGCCGGGTTCCGGCAGTTATGTCCGGCAGCAAACCCGTAGCCAAGGCCGCACGTTCGGCCTCCTCATTCCGGAATTAGGACAAACCGAAATATTCGAGCCCATTTGCCAAGGCATGGCGCGCGCGAGCCGCGCCACGCACGATGAGCTGCTCTGGAGCGCCGCCAGTCGCGACGTGGAATCGCATGAGCAACAGGCGCTGCAGCTTTGCGAATACTACATGTCCAAGGAAGTATCCGGGGTGTTTTTCGCGCCTTTGGAATTTACCCCGAATCGCTTTGAGGTAAACCGCCGCATTCTGGAGGATTTTCAAAAAACCGGCATCCCGGTGGTTCTGCTCGACCGTGATGTTTGCCCTTATCCGGGCCGCAGTCACTGCGATCTGGTCGGCATTGACAACCGGCGGGCAGCTTATCTGGTCACCGAACACCTCTTCCGCCAAGGTTGCCGGCGCGTAGTTTTTTTTGGCTGGCCGAACTCAGCCACAACGGTGGACCAGCGCATTGAAGGATATCGCGAGGCGGCGCGCCGCAGCGGCCAGGCCGAAATCGTCGAAATCGGCGACGCTGAAAGCCGCGAATCCATTGCCGCGCTGCTGGCCAAACACCGGCCTGACGGTTTTGTTTGCGCCAACGACCGCACCGCCGGACAAATCATGGTCCGGTTGAATGAACTCGGCGTCGAAATTCCCGGCAAAATGAAGATCACTGGTATCGACGATGCCAAATACGCCAGTTTCCTGCACGTCCCGCTGACCACGGTTCGCCAGCCCTGCCATGATATTGGGGCGGCGGCCATTTGGACGATGATCGAGCGGATTGAACATCCGAATATGGCTGCCCGCGACGTTCTTCTCGCTTGCCAGTTGATCGTGCGCCGCTCGTGCGGGGCGGCGTCCGGGTGAAAGAAAGAAACTGCCCCTAAAAACCATTGTGAGAAGGGACACGAGGTTTCCGCAACGTTGAAAATACGTTGCCGCTCGTTCACATTCCGCTCGGTTGGGGTTGTACGCGCAGGGAACCTGTTTAGTTTTTATGCAGCGGCGGCTGCGGCAACCTCCGGGCAATTATTTTGCAGAATCCGGTCCAATTCGGCTACGTATTGCGCTTCGAAGCCAGGATTTTCGCGAGCGGCCTTGAGATTTGCGAGGACGTTTTCGCCGGCGCGGTGACAAAGTTGGGCGTCTTTAAGGTGAATATCCCATTCGTGGCGCTCTTTCTTCATTTCATGGCGTTCGTTCTTGATGCGGAGCTCTTCTTTTTTGCGTTCTTGCGCTTCGAAGCCATTTTCGGCTTTGCGTCTTTCGGATCTTAGCTTTACGAACTCAGTCAGGCATTTGTGGAAAGAGCGAGTGTGGGTGGTTTGGTAGCGGAGGTAGAGCCCGAAGAGTTGGGCATTCGTGATTTGGCCAGTTTGCGGGTCGAGGCAGGTGTTGTGCAGGGTTTGAGCACGATTGGCGAGCCAGTGAGACTCGGCCATGCCGTTGATTAATATGGATTCGGTTTCGGTGGAGGGTTGATGTTCGTTGGCTAAAGAGGCTTTTAACGCTTCGAAGCCATTGGGGTCTTCAGATGGGAGCAGTAGGAAGGTTCCGTTGTGGCGAGCGAGGCCATGGGTGGTGCGGTTTTGGGACGAGATGGCGCGGCCGGTTTCGGATCTCGGTCCCGTTGAATGTAGCGCATTGGCGCGGTTGGCGTTGAGTTGCGCGCCAGAGATGGGCGCGATGGGTTTGGGATTTTCGGACGCCGGTACGACGAAGGGCAGCTCGGGTACCGGAGCGGGTGCGGGAGTTTGAGGAGCGGGGAAGCCGGCTTTGCGAGCGAGCTTGCGATCTTTGTGCGCGGCGGCACGGCGTTCTTTGCGATTCATATGGATGATGGTCCTTTCGCTCGAAGTAGAAAGGCCCTCTGAGGGCTTTCTGGCTTCAAAATACCTGGGGGCTGAGAGTTGGTGGTACGCGGAGGGGTGTTTTTGAAGGTCGAAAATTGCCCGCAAACTACAAGGGGGATTGAACTTATAAGTATTTTCAAGTTTTTTTGAAAACTTGTGACAGATAAAGATCGCATCAGCTTTTGCGGATTCGGATGTTCAGGAACGGAGTAATGGTGGGGCCGCAAAAGGTGATGTGATCTTTATCAGTCACAGGTTTTGATTTTTTCCACAGATAAATTTTATCTGCCTCATTCCACAGTGGTTAGCACGGCTTACATGTGTGGAAAATCCCTCCGCTGCGTTCCAGTCTCCTCCTGCCCCCATGCGATTTGTGAGTCAGGAGTGATCCCCATGTCAGCACGTGCCATCCGTCGCGCCGCCGAGCGCCAAGCCCTCAAACAGGCCCGCCAAGCCGGTATCCCTATCCCTGCCAATTCCGCTCATCTTGTCGTCGAACACGCCGAGCAACAAGCTGAGCAATTTGAACAAGCTGCCCAAACCTTCGCCGCCAGCGCCGACTGCGGCTTCTCCGAACCCTCCGCATGCCAGTCGTCGCCACTATCCGACGCCCGCCTCGCCGCCAATCACGCCAATTCCCAGCGCAGCACCGGCCCCAAGACCGAAGAAGGCAAAGCCAAATCATCCTTGAACGCCGTCAAAACCGGCCTCACCGGCCGCATTGTTTTATTACCCACCGACGACGCCAAGGCCTACCAACTCCACCTCGACCGCATCTTCCGCGAACAATCTCCCGCCACCGACCGCGAAAGCGCTCTCACCCAGACCATCGCCGACGCCGAATGGCGTCTCCTCCGCATTCATCCCCTCGAAGAAAGTCTCTGCGCGCTCGGCCATCACAAACACGCTGATCTTTTCCCCGAAGAAAAAGATCCCGTCCAGCGCGCAGCGCTCATCCACGCCGAAATCTACTTGATCTACCGCAAGGATTTCTCGAATCTCAGTCTCCAGGAACGCCGCCTCCGCAGCCAACTCAAATCCGACCTCGCCGAACTCAAGCAATTGCAAAAGGACCGCACCGAAAAACAAGCCGCCGACCTCAAGCGCGCTAAAGAGCTTTACAAGAAGGCCAAAGAACTCGGCATCCCCTTCGATCCCTCCCTCTTTGGCTTCGTTTTTTCACTTGCAGAACTGGAAGAGACGATCAATCACGAACAGGCCCTCGCTTTCGCCCAAGGCCAGCCTTCCAGCTTCACCAAAGACCAATTTTTGAGGTATATGGCCCAACCCCAAACCAGATTCGTCCAGAAGGCTACTCCCGAATCGGAGCCGGCAGCGTAAAGCGACCTAATCTGGTGCCTGCTTTCTCATTTGCAATACCCGAAGTGTGCCTGTCGACGCACACAGATTGTGGAGTTGGTAGCGCTAAGGGGAATCGAACCCCTATTTAAGCCTTGAGAGGGCTCTGTCCTAACCGTTAGACGATAGCGCCACTATCACCGCACTCGCCATTATAGCGGGTTCGGCGGAGCCCACTAGTTAGAAAGTAATACGCTCCGTCAGTTGCACGCGATCCGGCGTCGGGCACGACATCGACGCACGGTATTTTTTGCGACGCGGCTAGCTCGAACCATTAGCGCTTTCGTGAGATCGCGATAAGCAGGCCGCCGCTAATCGCGAGCGAGTGCTCATGCCCTCGCGCAAAGCTGTAATCGAAACCTGGTTCGAGGAACCAGCCGAAGCGATGCCGCGAAGCAGGCCAGAACATAAAATCCAGCACCACCTCGCCGCCGCCCGAATTCGTTGTTACGCCATTTGGCCGCGTATGTATCCACTCTGGGCCAATGCCGAACATGAACTCCACTTTTTCTGAGAGGGTCCAAGGCTTTTTGAACAGAAGGCCCGTATCCCATTCTTCCGTATCCCATTCTGTGGAGTGACGACGGAAGAGCGGCGTAGCGCCTGCTTCAATTTCTAGCCACTTCTCAATCGTGTAAACTCAACCGCGAGGTCCCCACCGAAACTTGATCCACCACCCTTGATGCATCATCTAATTGAGATCGAGCGGAAAATCACCGACCGCAAGCGCCTCGCCAAGAACCTGCGGGGGTTAAATGACTGCTGTCAGGGTGACGGAATTATCGCGGACTGTCGCATTATCGAAGCATTGTCGCCGAGTACTTTAAAACGTCTCCCATTTTGCCACTGGGGCCGCCAATGTGGGGTAGGTCGCCCGACCTGCGGCGGGTCGTCAATCGGTTGTCAACCAGCCACCGGCCGATTTACTCATCGGCCATTCGCGCAGCCGCATCTGGAAACCGCCCGCCCTGTGGCATCATTGAAACCGAAGACTCATGCGCAAGAATCTCGTCTGTTTTTTTGTCGCCGCCGGGTTGGCGTCAGCGGCCGACCTCGCCAATATCAAACAACTCACCAATGGCGGCGAAAACGCCGAAGCCTACTGGTCGCCCGACGGCCGGCGCCTCATTTTTCAATCCACTCGCGGCGATTTGAAATGTGACCAGATTTTTATCATGAATGCTGACGGCTCGGATCAACACATGGTCTCAACCGGCAAAGGCCGCACGACTTGCGGTTATTTCCTGCCCGATAACAAACACATTCTCTATGCCTCCACGCATCTGGCCGGCGACGCTTGCCCTCCGGCCGCCGACCGCAGCAAGGGTTACGTTTGGGCCGTCTATGCGGCCTATGACATCTTCCGCGCCAATGACGACGGCACTGACCTAAAGCGGCTTACCGATACCGACGGTTACGACGCCGAAGCTACCGTGAATTGGAAAACCAAAAAGATCATCTACACCTCCATGGCCTCCGGCGATCTGGATTTGTGGACCATGAAACTCGACGGCTCGGGCAAAAAACGCCTCACTGAGAGTTATGGCTACGACGGCGGCGCAGTCTTCTCGCGCGACGGCAAGAAAGTGGTTTGGCGGGGCAATCATCCCCTCACCGAAGTCACCAAACAGAAGTACGCCACGCTGCTAAAGGACAACCTCACAAGCCCCATGAAAATGGAATTGCTCATCTCCGACTCGAACGGCAAGAATGTCAAGCAATTGACCGACTTCAACTGCGCTTCCTTCGCGCCCACGTTTACGCCCGATGGCAAACAGATTCTCTTCTCATCGAACAAGCATAATTGCGACGGCCGCAAGTTCGAACTTTACTTGATCAATATCGATGGCACCGGCCTGCGGCAGATTACAGACTTCGGCGGCTTCACCTCGTTCCCGGAGTTTTCGCCAGATGGCAAGAAGCTCGTTTTCGTATCCGACTGGAAAGCCCCGGCACGCTACGAGTTCAATGTGTTCACTGCGGATTGGAGCAATTGATGCGCCGTCTTGCCGTTCTTCTTTTGCTCGCGGACCTGTCGCAAGGGGCCTCGGACCTCAATCCCGATAAATACCTGGCTCACATCAAATATCTGGCGTCTCCCGAATTGAAGGGCAGGCTCACCGGCTCGCCTGAATTGGAGAAGGCCGCCGGCTATATCGTCAAGCAATTTCACGCGGCCGGTTTGAAACCTGTAGCTGGAAGTTATCTGCAGGAGTTCGAGATCACGGCGCATAGCGCGCTCGGCACTGGCAACAAGCTAACTCTCATCATCTCCCAACGTCTCAAAGAGCTATGGCAGGAACGCGATTTCGTTCCTCTGAACTTGAGCACCAACGGCCAGACCATGGGTCCACTTGTCTTCGCCGGCTATGGCATCACGGCGCCGGAATATCACTACAACGATTACGAAAACATCGACGCCCGCGGCAAGGTCGTCTTATTGCTCCGGCATGAGCCGCAGGAATCGGACGAGAATAGTGTGTTCGCGGGCAAGAGCTATACCATCCATGCGGAGCTAGCCAGCAAAGTGGCCAACGCCAAGCTTCACGGTGCAGCGGCGGTCCTGCTTGTCAACGATTTGCCGAATCACCCCGGTGACGAGGACAACTTGGAAAAATTCACGCCCGCCGTGAGCACGGAGGATTATGGGCTGCCCGTCGCGCAGATGTCAGTAAAATACGCGAACGAACTTCTCGCCACCGTGCAAAAAGACTTGCCTGCCTTGATCAAAGGGATTGACAGTGATTTGAAACCACGTTCATTCGATTTTCCCGCCGACGATGCCGCGAGACTAACAGTAAACATAACCGTCGAACAGCGGCCTGTTCACAACGTCGCAGGCTACTGGCCGGGAGATACTCCCGAATACATCATCATCGGAGCCCATTATGATCACCTCGGACTGGGCGAAGAGCACTCACTCGCGCCATCGCTGATGGGTACGGTTCATCCGGGGGCCGACGACAATGCCTCCGGAACAGCGGGAGTCATCGAATTAGCGCGCGCCATCGCGCACTCCGGGGATCACAAGCGTGGCTTTTTGTTTCTTTGCTTCGCAGGCGAAGAGGAAGGATTGTTGGGCTCGGCTTATTTTGCCAATCATCCGCTTGAGCCTTTAGGTAAAGCCGTGACCATGATCAATATGGATATGATCGGCCGCTTGCGTAACAAGAAGGTTTACGTCGGTGGAATTGAGAGTGGCACCACCTTCAAGCCCATTGTGGAGAAAGCCGCCAAGGATGCCGGCTTGGACGACGACCTGACGGGAACGGGAGTTGACGGCTCAAGTGATCACACGTCTTTCATGGTTAAGGGGGTTCCAACCCTGTTCTTCTTTTCCGGCCTGCACAGCGACTATCACAAGCCGAGTGACACTTGGGACAAGATCAACGCCGACGACGCCGTAAAACTTTTGGGCGAGGTAGAGGAGATTGCCGTTACACTGGCCGATGCGAGCGATCGCCCTTCTTTCGTGCGGGTGCAGCCTACGGAGCACAATGGCGATTTGCCGAGCGGCTCATCGCGCGGCTACGGGCCGTATTTCGGCAGCATTCCCGATTTTGGCGGACCCGCAAAAGGTGTTCGCTTTTCCGATGTGCGCGACGGTTCTCCGGCCGCCAAGGCAGGCTTTGTGGCCGGCGATGTGATGATCGAATTCGATGGCAAGAAAATCGACAATCTATACGACTTCACCTACGCGTTGCGGCAGCACAAACCGGGCGATACGGTCACAGTCAAAGTCATGCGCAATGACAAGTTAGTGGAAGCGCAAGTCTTGCTCGCCAAGAGGCCTTAGCCCCTGTGGGATTTGCGGTCTGGATCGATGCGGAGGAACGCGTTGCCTGGGCGCGAGGAACGCATGAATACCGGCCCATGGGAACGGCTGTGATCGCTTTGTCGGACCAATTTCGCCCGCGCGATTTTGTTGCTGAGCGCGAATCGCCAAGGCATCTGCGGAATTGCTTCGCGGGATTCTTC